>OQWM01000030.1_pt1 | contig 62192 bp, 33 predicted proteins | sample 1691531 | NCBI WGS metagenome assembly OQWM01 (sample SAMN03418257, study PRJEB22391) | human gut metagenome | biome: human-gut; feature: organic feature; material: feces | host: Homo sapiens | place: Tanzania | collected 2013-01
AGGCGAATGATCCACCCGCCCCTCCCACCGTCCAAAGGACGCACGCGCGGGCCTGCGCGCGCGAGCCCCCCCGATTGGGTGCAAAGCCACTTCTCAAACTCGTAACAATCTGAATAATTGGCAGTTATGGAAGAGTGCAGCGTTTTTTTGCCTCAAAACCGCAAAAAAGTCCGGAGATGGGGCATCGGGCAATCCGTGCGCCGTCACACTCAGAAATGCCGGGAGTTGCAATAGCCGGGCTGGTGATGTCCTCCCACCTTGATGCTTCTGGCAGCTTGCAATTCCATTGGAGTCTGCAGCCACCGGACTGTACTTCCCGCGTTTTTATTCAGCGACAAGCCATCTGCGGAGGAATTCCGCTGCGATTGGAACGGCGGTCTTGCCACCCGACACTCCGCGTTCGACAAGGCATGCCAGCGCATATTTAGGCTGGTCTGCGGGGACAAATGCGATAATCCAGGTGTTCTTGTGGCGATTCTCGCCCGAGCCCACCTCTGCTGTGCCTGTCTTTGCCGCCACTGGAATGCCCGCCTTCTTCATTCCCGCCCCGCCGCCATCATCATCCTCGACGACTCCAATCATTGCCTGGTGAATCACTGCCCACTCCTCGGGAGTTGCGGAGAGGCGGCGTCTTATGACAGGTGCGGTTTCCTGGAGGATTTGTCCTGACGGGGTTTCGACCCGTTCCACAAGATACGGCCTGTAGAGTGCGCCTCCGTTTGCGATGGCGGCCGTATACATGGCGGCCTGAAGCGGCGTGACGGTTATTGCGCCCTGCCCGATTGACGTGTAGGCGGTGTCGATTGCAATCCAATTGCGTCGCCAGAGGCGTCGAGCCACCTCGCGGGAGGGGCATATTCCCGCGGCATCCGTCAACTCGAGCCCTGTTCTTTCTCCGAATCCCACATCCGCCATATACTCTGAAAGCAAGTCTATGCCGAGCTTCATTCCCAGGTTGATGAGGAAGGGATTGCATGACACTACGATCGACCGGTGCAGTCCCAGCAGCCCGTGTCCGTACCTTCTTGCGCACCTTATTGATGCATTTCCGATTTTGAAGCGTCCTGTGCAGTCGTACTCCTGTGCGGCCACATCCGGGATTTCCTGGAGTGCGGCCAGCGCGACGAGAGGCTTGACAATCGACCCCGGAGTATACGTCCCCTGCGTGGCGCGATTGAACATCGGGCGGTTCCTCTCGTCCTTCATCAGGCGCACCAGCTCGTCGTTTGAAAAACCCTCCAGATTGTAGGTCGGCGAGGATGCCATTGCCACCACGGCGCCTGAATCGACATTGACCACCACCATGGCTCCGACATGGCCGCGGAGCTCCTCCTCCGCAATGCGCTGGGCATTGATGTCGATTGTAAGATAGAGATTGTTTCCGTCCTCGGGATTCTGCGAAGAGCCGATTGTCTCCCGTGCATACCCGATTGGATCCACAAGCAGCAGTTCCGCCCCCGGTTTTCCCGACAACTCCTTGTCAAAGGCCTTCTCGAGCCCGCTGCGTCCACGCAATTCCGGGGTTGCATAGAGCCTTGGCAAATCCTCGAGGACATCATTGCCGTCCGGTTGGACACGCCCCGTATATCCCAGGACATGGCTCAGGATGCCGGGATAATGATATTTTCGCCGGGGGACTGGTTCGACTTCGACCCCTGGCTGGGCGGGCAGGAACTCCGCAAAGGCGGCCAGCTCCTCGGCAGTGAGGTCTTCGAAGACCGTGAGGGGCAGGACTGGCCGGATGCGGAGCTGGCGACGGACAGTCTCCTCGTCAAGTTGCGACGTGCGCCCAAGATATCCCGCGAGCATCCGCTCCGTCGTCAGGATATGCTCGATGGTTCGGATTTGGCGCCCGGGCTGCCGCATCTCCGAGACATAGAATACGAGGTCGTATGTATCGACATTGTCGACAAGTGTCTTCCCCGACACATCAAGTATGCTTCCCCGCACTGAATTGATTCGGACTGGCCGGATGCTTTGGCGCCGCGCCCGTGCCTGCAGGTCGTGCCCCGAGAGCACCTGCACCTGCCAGAGCCGCATGGCAAGCAGCAGGAATCCAATGAGTATCAGAACTGTGCAGAAGAGTGCTCTTCCGCGCATCACCTCCTGATCCACGGGACCTGTTGTCTGTCTATTGGCGCCCTCCTTTCTCACCGTCTGCGTTCCTTCGATATGGCTGGGCTGTCGCTATCCCGCCTGTGGCGTCTCCACGGTGATTCTTGGCATCAGTTGTTCCAGAATCCAGACTACCAGCGGCATAAGGATTAACGAGAGAACCAGCGTCGTGACCAGGCGCGAGAAGAACCACAGCACGCCAAGCGGGGCGCCGGCGCCGGCGAGTTTTGCCGCAGTCCGCGCGACCATGTCGGCCATCGCGACCAGGCATGCCCCGCCTGCAAGCGATGTCATCGACCCCAGGTCGCCGAAGCCCCTCCACCACGCCGACGCACAGAGCGCAAGGGATGTCCCAAAGGAGAATCCCGGGAAATCGTGCAGAAATGCCCCGTCCAGGGCGGCGGCGAAGACGATCATGACGGGGAATACGCGCTGTGGTCCGACCTTTGCGCCGAAGTAGAAGGCGCATATCGGCATCAGCGGCAAGGCGTATCCCGCATTTCCCGCGACGACCGTGGCCAGGGCTGCGATGAACCCCGAGAAGATTGTCATCACCCAGAGCATCAGAGATAGTGCCAGTTGCAGTGCCGTGACTCGAAGCCCGCCACCTTTGTAACACCGAGTTCACGGAGCATCCTCCGCGCTTCGCCGAAGTGCCTGGCGACCTGCGACGGCTCATGTGCGTCCGCATTCACCAGAAGGCCGACCCCGGAAGCGACGGCGCGCATCAGAAGCCGTTTTGACGGATAGAACTCGCCGCACGCCTTGTCAGCGCCAGCCGTATTGATTTCGACGAGCATTCCCAGGGAGGCGCATTCGTCAAGAAGAGCCTCCATTGACTCGACGCAATCCTCTGGCGCCTGGAAACCGAACTTCTTCGGAAGATCCAGGTGCGCCAGCCAGCTGCAGTCCAGACGGTGTGCGCACTCCCCCACCAGCCTGACATAACTCCGCCAGACGCTGTCGCGTTCGGATTCGGAAAGATTCTCCCAGTAGACAGCCGAGCTGTCAATGGGGAAATTGCCCGCGAAATGGACTGCGCCAATCACATAGTCGAGCGGCATGCCGGAAAGAAGGCTGTTCACGCGGTCGACGCTCTCGGGGAAGTAGTCGACCTCAAGGCCGATTCGGACGCGGAAGCCCGGCGAATCCAGTTCGGCCTTGACAGCCTGCGCATCCGCCATGTAGCCGCTCAGCTCGTTGACTCCCATCGACCACAGCCGCGCGTCCAGGTAGAACTCCCGCGGTCCCAGGACGAGATGGTCGCTTATGCCGAACTCCTCCACGCCGGCGGCGCGGGCGGCCTCGGCCATTTCCCGAATGGAGGCCTGCCCGTCGCTCCAGGAGCTGTGGTTGTGATAGGAAAACATATAAGGTCAGTGGGATGGTGCGTTGCCGCCCTGGGCGGCAATTGCGACAGTCTTTGCGCCGGCAAGTCGGCATTGGTCGAGGAGCCTGACGGAGAGCCCCGTGGGGCAATCCTGGTCGGCGTAGACAATGACGGGGCGGTCCCCCGACTGCAGGATTCCGGCGACCACCTCGCGCACCTTGGAAAGTGGAAGGTCCTCGCCGTTGTAGGTGATTCTGCCGTCCGCGTGGATTGAGAGTGCGATTGACATGGAGGAGGCCGCCGCCCCGCTTTCGGCCTGCGGGAGTGTGACATCGAGGGCGGTATTTCTGGTGAAGACGCTCGTCACCATGAAGAAAATGAGGAGCAGGAAGACCATGTCCACAAGTGGCGAAATATTGATTTGCGCACTTTCGTCCAGGTCATCCGTTCCGAGCAGATGTTTTCTCTCCAGTCGTCCCATGGGTTAGTTGTCTACTCAGTCAGCTCCCGTTCGAGGCGGTCTGCCAGCCTTCTGCTTCGTCTGACGCACCATGCGTGGAAGATCAGCGCGGGGATGGCGAGCATCAGTCCTGCCTCGGTCGTAATCAGCGCTTCGGAGATGCCGCCTGAAAGCAGCCGCGCGTCTCCCGTCCCGAATCTCATGATGCTTTGGAATGTGCTGATCATTCCGGTGACAGTTCCCAGGAGCCCCAGCAGCGGGGCGGCGGAGGCCGAGACCGCCAGCAGCGACAGTCCCCGGCGGGAGCGCCGCAGAAGCCTTTGGGCGACTTCCACCTGTCGGCGCGGGCGTTCCTCCTCCGGAAATCCTTCGAGCCTGTTGTGGAAGAGGCGCACCATGCGCGCCTCCCCGTGGGTGGCGTAGTACCAGCAACGCTCTACGAAGACGACCAGGCAAAGCCATGCCAGAATTCCGATTGGAATCATAACGGCGCCGCCCTGGCGGAAGTGTTCCCAGAGGGTCTGGCCTACGCGGGATCGTTCACGGAATCCCTCGCCACCGAAGATATCCACGGGGACATACACGGGGTCCGGGGACCTCTCGAGGACAAGGCGCCGGATTGAAGCCGCCTCCTCCGGAGTGACGGCCGCAAGCGTCGGCAGGACGCCGCCCGGCAACTGGAAGACTGGTCCCGCGAATTCGTCGTTTGCGAAGAACTTCAGCGGACCGAAGGCACGGACAGTCCCCTCGATTACCCTGCCCTCCGGCGTCAGCGCACGGCAGTCGCAGGATTCCGCCAGCCTTTGCGACTGGATTCTGGCATCCGCCGCGGCGACAGCCTCCTCGGGTGGAACCTCGAGGCAGTTGCGTTCCGCAAAGTCATTCAGTATCCTGCGGGACCTGTCGGTTTCGGAGATGATGGAATTCCTGCGGCTTCTGGCTTCCTGGAATTCCTCCTCAATAGACTCCTGCACACCATGGAGAGCCTGAATCCTGTCGTTGACTTCATGGATTCTGGCCTCCATTTGTTCAGCCAGGACACGTCTCTCACCGCGCAGTTTCTCTACCTTCTCCTGGAGACCTTTGAGACGGGTGCCCTCCTTCTCGACCATCTGCCGTAGCTGGGTGCCATCGACCAGCTCCTGGGCACAGAACGCCACGGCGAACATGAACAGTGCGAATAGAGAAAGAATGCGTCTCATAGCGGCAGTCTCCAAACCTGGGGGATTTCACGGCCGCTCAGCGCGGAATAGACATCCTTCATCGGGGCGACAAGTTCGCTGCCGACCAGACGGTAGCTCCAGTCACCGGACTCACCGTCACGCCTGCCTACAGCCGCGATTCCCGTGGCCTCATTGAAGACCCAGCGCGCCGAGACTCCCACCGAAATCACCTGGTATTCCCGTTCAACCCCATCCAATTCCGACAGCAACAGCCTCTGGACGCCCATGCGGGCGGAGGCATCCAATTCGTCATTGCGGGACTTGAGAATTGCCTGGAGTTCCTCCATGCTGCCATGGCATAGCTGGTGGAGCTTCCATGCAAGCACTTCATTTTCGGACTTCCATTCCGCAAGGAGCGAGCGCTCGCCTTCGAGCTGTGACGACAGAGTCTCCGCCTCCCTCTGGGAAGCCTGCAAGACACCCTCCAGGCGCGCCTTGTCGGCGGCCAGGCGCTCCACCTCCGTCTGCTTCATTGCCTCTGCGCGGAATATCTCGTTCTGGATGGCGATGTATTCGGCCTCCAGGGTTGCATACTCCTCGCGCGTCATCTGCTGGCAAAAGAGGGCAGATGTGAAGACGATCAGGAGCAGTGCTGTCGGATAAAACTTCATAGGCGTGTCGATTTCTCCCCCGTATCTGATTTTTGGAGGTGCATTCCCGAGTCAAGGTAGAGGATTGTCCCTGTCACGGAGGAGGTGTTGGCAAGGAAGAGGACGGCCTGCGCAAGCTCCTCCACGGGGGTGCGGCGGCGTAGCGGGAGGCGTTCCACAAGCCGCGCCAGAGCATCCTCGGAGGCGCCTTCGACAGGAAGCACAAATCCCGGCGCGACCGCATTGACGCGGATGCCCAGGGGCGCCCAGTCGAGGGCGCAAAGGCGTGTCGCCTCTGCAAGGGACTTCTTGGCAAGAAGATACCCCGCGCATTCGACATCGTCCTTCGCAATCCTGCCATCAAGGAGATTGACAATCCAGCCTGGCTTGCCACGCCGCGCAAACTCGCGCATCATCTGAAAGGGCGCAAGGAAATTGACCTCCAAATCCTCGCGCAGTTCGCTGTCTGAAATCGCAAGAAGGGATTTTCGGCGGTATGTGGACGCATTGTTGACGATGCCGTCCAGCCGTCCAAAGACCTTTTCTGCCGAGCAGGCAAGCTGGCCGGCGCCTCCTTTTGCCAGGTCTGCCGCGAGGACGGCGGCGTATTCCGCGCCGCCCAGTTCATCCTGAAGCCCCCGGGCTTCGGCATGGGAACGGTTGCAGTGTATGACAACCCTGTAGCCGGACGCCGACAGCGCACGACATAGTGCGGCGCCGACGCGCCGCGCCCCGCCAGTCACCAGCGCGACTGGACGGTCTTCCAATGAACTGCCGGAATTCACTCCCATTGCCGTTTCCATCTATAAAACCCGCCTTGTCCCCAAAGGGCTGTTTCCGAACCACGAAAGCACACGAAAGGACACGGATTTCCATAGGCCGGCATTCTCTGAAAACCAGTGAAGCCGTTCCGTGAAAAGATGACATTCGTGCCTGCTGCCTGCCTGGGGGATACAGCGATAAAAAAAGACCGGAAGCCCTCAATGTCTTTGGGAGCCTCCGATCTTCGAGTTTCGGACTGGCCGCATCGGCGGGGAGGCGGAGGTCATTCCCCGCCCGGCACCGAAGCGGCGTTGTTGGAAGGACTACTTCTCGGGGATGATTACCGGGAGTTCGGTGGCTTCAGTCGCCTTGATCCAGTAGCCGTTGCCGACCTTCAGGACGTACTTGCCATTCTCCACTGCGAGCTGGTAGCCGCCGTCCGCGGGATTGAACTTGTAGAGCTCAAGGCCGCCGTCGTCCTTCTTCACGATCTTGTCATAGACCTTCGGGTACGCCTTCTTGTACATGCCCACGAAGTCGGAGATGTCATAGACAGGACCGATGATGTTCCAGCCCTTCTCAAGGCTGATGGAGTCGGCTTCGGCAGTGCCGTAGACATTCACGATGGCGGAGGTCTTGGCGTAGAGCCAGTATCCCCTCGTCGCAACCAGGTCCTTGGCGGCGACATATCTGCCGCCCTCGTACTGCCAGACCGAACCGCTGTAGAGCTTGCTGCCGTTGACGCTGAAGACATCGTCCACCGAGCCGTTTAGCGGCGTGAGCGAGAATGCCACCAGGTTCCAGCCGGGCTTCAGGTACACCGTCTGCATCGAGTCGGGAGCGCCGATGGTGACGCGGAAGACCGCATACTTCTGCCCGTTCTCATCGAGCTGGAGCATGTTCAGCTGTTCAGCGGAGAGGACGATTTCCCCTGCCGTGCCAGGCGTCACGTTGGTGGTGGAGCCGAGCACGGGCTCGTAGTATCCATCGACGCGCTTGCGCATCTGCGTGATGCTCAGTCCGCTTGCGGTGGACGCGGGCAGCGCCGTCTCGCCCCAGCTCAGCGCGAATTCGCTGACCACGCTGGTTGCGGGATCGCCCATCTCGGCCACGATGAACCAGGTCGCCGTATTTCCGTATGGACGGATGTCGGTCGAGAGGAACGGGTACTCGTTGGTGAATCCGATGGAGTAGAGCATTCCCGTTGGCAGAGGCAGGCGCACATAGCCGCTTCCGCTTGGGGTGCTGAGGCTTGGGTATGCCTTGTCGTAGGTGGTGTCGTAGCCGAAGGTCGCGTACTGCTCCCAGCCGATGGTGACAACCTCGTCGCCGTTCTCGACAACCGTTCCGTTCTTGAAGGTCTTCCTGGTGGTGAAGTCCATCTTCCAGCTGGAAGCGCCAATCACGACAGGAGCGGAGATGGCGGGGGAGCCGTATCCGTAGACCGGGGAGTATGGATAGACCACGCAATACCAGATGTCGCCTTCGGCGGTCATGTCGGCATCGATTGTGTTGCCGTCCTTGACAGCCTGGTTGATGAGGTAGCGCTGGGTCGCGTAGCTCTCGACAGAGGAGGTCCCGTTCATCGGAACGACAATGCCATTGCGATACCACAGGTAGTAGTAGTCGGTGACCTTGCTGTCATCGGTGTCGTATGCGTATGCGTTCAGAGTCGCCACGAGCGGGTCGGATGCGCCTGGCGTGGCAGGTGCGATGGAGACCACAGGCTTGCCCTCGGCGGGGTTGTCCCAGACGATGCCTTCGCCATTCCATGCCTCGCGCTCCATGTAGAGGTGCATGTAGTAGTTCTTGCCGAGATCGTTGGCGGACCGGAATTCGGAGAAGACCTGGATGTAGTAGATGCCAGGATCAAGCGGCTTGTTGACGAAGCGCGCCTGGTATGTCGTGTCACCGGTGTTGTCCGGAGCCGTGAAGTCGCGGTAGCTCTCGATGTGGGAGAGCTTCTTTCCGTTGGCGCTGAGCTTGTAGAGCTCCATTGCAGTGTTGGGATGCGGCGCGCCCTCCTTTCTGAAGCCGTGCCCGAACATCGTACCGAGGTTCGTCTCGAAGGAGACCAGCATCCTGCGGCTGTCGACTCCCGCGGGGACGATGAACCACACCCAGTCCTGATCCTCCTGGCTCTTGAAGCTGTGAGTCTGGATGTTCGGGTCGCTGGTGGACTGCCACGTGGTCTTTGCGTAGATCGGGCGCGCATGCTCCCAATCGTCGTTGACCTCGTAGTTGTTGGTGGAGTAGTCGCTCTGGATGATGATCGCCTTGGAGGCGACGCTGCGGGACTTCTCGCCGTAGATGTTCATCGCGTAGACGACGCAGTAGAGCTGGTCGGCCGGGTCGAGGACGTAGGTCGAGAATCCTGCCTCGGTGGTGCCCATGTCGTTGGAGATGTCGGCGACGGCGGGCTGCCAGTAGGGCAGATTCTGGCCTGTGGCGATGACATAACTCGCGGAGGTATTCGCCTTGTAGTACCACTGGTAGTAGTAGTTGAAGGGATACTTGCACTTTGAGCCGGACGCCTTGGCGATCAGCACCGAGCTGGGATCGGGGTCAATCGGGGAGATGACCACCCTCTCAGGCCTCGTCGGAGTGTCGTAGTGCTTCTTGCCGCTGTCGGGCAGCTCTTCGTCAAAGCCTGTGCCGATCTGGAGGAAGATCCAGTCGGAGAGGATTTCCTCGCCGGCAGGGGTCTTGGCGGGCGGGATGGCCTTGGAGCGGGCGCTCGAGCCCTCGCGCTCAAACCAGATCTTGAAGGACCAGACATCGCCCTTCACGACCTTCGAGATGTCGTTCATCACGATTGTCGCCTGGGCATTCGCTGCAATCTCCTGGCTGGAGCTCTTGGCAAGAACCATGTTCCTGTACCAGGCGACATGGGCGATTCCGCCAAAGTCATTCATGTTCTTCACGACGACATTGATTGCCTCGCCTTCGGGCAGGCCGGTCTCGTCCTTCGTCGGGGAGACGAGCAGGAGAGCATTCGGGATGCTGGTGGAAGAATCGGCAAGAGCCATCTCGATGACCTTGGAGACGCTCAGGACGCTGGTGACGCCGTCGGAGTTGACGGCCGCGACAACCAGCTGCACGTGGTCGCCGACAACCAGATCCGTCTTTTCAAGCATCAGCTCGGTGCCTGTGCCAAGAACCTCGCTGACGCTCAGCGGATTGCCGGTGGCGACATTGTAGAGGCTGTCGGAGGAGTAGATGAGGTCATCGACTGCATAGCCGGCGGCGGTGGACTTGACCCAGAAGTACTTGTAGGTCAGGGTGTCGGTGGCCGCAGAGGCGGGGTAGGAGAGGATGACCGCCTGCAGGATGTCGCTGGAGAGGCCGCTGCCGGCCGGCGCCAGGTAGGCGAATCCTGGATCATGGTCGCCCTCTTCTGTGCCGTTGCTGTAGGCGTAGATGCCGACCTCGAAGGAGTTGGAGTGGTCGGGATCCTCGACGACAGTTGCGCTGCCGCAGAGAACCGCCACGTTCCTCCAGTTGTTGCGCCAGTCGAAGGCGTTGACGGCCATGCTGTCTGCGCAGTAGAGGTAAGTGGGATAGAGGCTGTTGTTGGCGCGGATCTCCGCGTCAGTGTATCCGGCAATCGCCGCGCGCTTCGGGAGATTCGCGTCATCGAAGCGGTAGTATGCGACAAGTCCCTCCTCCGTGCCCGCCAGGGAGGCATCCATGTTGTTCTGGATTTCGGCCGCAGTGCGGACCTTCTTCCAGATGCGGAGTTCGTCAATGCCGCCGTCGAATTTCACGCCGGCCCTGGTGTAGGTGAGGGCAGGACCGGTGGTGATGGGCGTGGATGCGGCCATGCCGTTGGCGACCTGGACCCCGTCCACGAAGAGCATGACGATGTTGGTGGATTCGTCGAAGGAGGCGGCGATGTGCGTCCAGGTTTCGGCGTCGATTGCGTTGGGCGCAGTCAGCGTGCGGCTGGCCGTGCTTCCGTCCTTGTCTGAGAACGAGATGTACGGCCTGCCGTCGCCGTTGAGTCCGAGCTGGAAGTTCAGCAGCGGCCTTGTCTCGTCGACGGTTCCCACGACTCTCTGGAGGATGATTCCGCCGGCGGTCGGGTTGTTCGCGTAGACCATTGCCTCGAGCGTGAATGTCGAGAGTGCGAAGCGGCTCTGGAGAGGCAGCTGGAGATAGCAGTCGTCAGTGCCGTCGGTCTGCAGGAAGAGGTAGTTGACCGGGCTGTTCCAGTCCGTCGGGCTCGATGCGCTGGCCAGCTCGGCGGAGTCGGTGACTCCGTCGTTGTCGGTGTCCATGCTGAGCGGATCGGTGAAGTAGGTGGCAATCTCGATGAGGTTGATGACTCCGTCGTTGTCGAAGTCCTCCTTGCCATCCTCGATGCCGTTGTTGTCGGAGTCCTTGCTGCAGGGATTTGTGCCGAGCAGGTACTCGCTGTAGAGGTCAAGCCCATCGCCGTCGGCGTCGACAAGTGCGCCATACTGATACGCATACTTGTCAAGGGTCGTACCAACGATATCGAAATTGAGGATGTATCCGTTCTCGTCAGCTCCCCTGTTGCCGAATCTCGGCAGCATCGGACTGATCCCGTAGTCCTGGGTGGTCGCCCTGTAGTACCAGACCGAGCGAGGATCATAGCGGTAGTAATGCCCGTTGACGATCACGGGCTTGGAGTCCACAATCATCTCGACATCGACCGAACCGTGGTAGAGGGTTCTCGTGTAGTCCTTCTCGTTGATCTTGTAATCAATGGTATTGAAGCCATTGCGCTTCCACACGATCACGATCTGGTTGCGGCCGAACTTGAGATGCTCGGCAATGTTGTAACCGCTTGCAAGCTCCTCATCGGTCAGCGTATGCTGGTTGATGATGACCGCATCCACGGTGGCGCCAAGGTAGGTCCTGGTCGAGATGGTGGCGTTGATGGGCTTGTTCGTCAGGTTGATGTACTTGTGCATGGTCAAATAGGCCATGTCAACGCCAAGCTGATGATTGTCGATGATGTAGCCGCCGTCAGGATTGTTGCCGCCTACCTGCCCCATGCCAGACATGTCACTTGTGGTGACCGAGGAAATCTTCCCGTTCCGCCAAGTCGTGACGTAGTCAAGCGAACCTCCAAGGCTGGTGTGCGCGACACCATACTGGAAGCCGTAGAGGCCGACGATGTTGCCTTCCTTATCCCAGACAAGGTTGTCCTTCCACGTGGTCGTGTCGTTGTAGAACTTCAAGTGGCCTGGAACGTTCAGCCAGCCGACAGACGGGGCGTTGTCGGGATTGCGGAAGGTGTTAAGACCCCAGTTGCTCATCCACCACTCGGGAATTCCGTCGCCATCCACATCGTCCACCCCAAAGATCTTCTTCGCGCCCTGGTCAGCCTCGATGATTGCGGCGGCGGGCACGGCGAAGTCATAGCCTCTCTCCTGGAAGTGCGCGAAGTCCTCGACGCTCTTGCCGCCATCGTCGAAGCGATAGTTGGCGCGGAGGGGGTACTCGCGCTCCATATAGCGCTCATCATACTCGATCCCTTCGCTGTTCACGAGGCGCTCGTAGTTGATGATGGAGTTGAGCGGGGACGGGATGACGTTCTCGGCCCAGTATTCCAGCTGCTCGGCGGGGCGGGTTTCGCTCCAGAAGCGGAACTCGTCAATGGCCATGCCGTCAATCTTGCCAATTCTGGCATATTCGCTCTTTTCGCCGAAATCAACGTCGTACTTGACAGGGAACGAGGCGATAACCGCAAGCTTGTCACGATAGAGAGTGAGGGTTCTTGCAGCGGAGTCCCAGTTCAGCGCCAGGTGAGTCCATGCATTTGCCTCGAGAGCGGGTGTTGCGCCCTCTCCTCCGACGTAAGCGACCACCTCACCGTATGTGTTGAAGATTTCACCCTTGGGCACGCCATTTGCGAAGAGGAGTCTCCAGCCCCATCCCGTGTCGGATGCCCTGGTCTCGAAGAGGACTCCATTGTCGCTGCCGGTTCCCTTGACCCAGATTTCCAGCGTGAAATCGCCCTCGTAAGTGTCATTGTATCCGCCCTTGACATTGGTTCCGACTGCGAAGCGGTCGGGATGCGGGAGCTCGATGTCTCCGTCCAGTCCAGAGAGATCAAGGGAGCGGCTGGGGGCATTTCCTGTGTAGTAGAGTTTCCAGTCGGTGTCCTTGATCTCATTCCAGGTGACGCCTGTCAGCGGAGTGTTGTCGGCCTTTCTGAGGACGACGGACATCGGGTGCAGCGGGCTGGAGCCGAGTGCGACCTCGACCTTGTCGGAGATTCCGTCGTCATCCGTATCGATGTTGAGCGGGTCGGTGCCGTAGTTCATCTCCTCGCGGTTGGTGAGGCCGTCGCCGTCGGAGTCCACGTCCCCGTCCAGGGTCTTGCCGTCTCCCGCCAGGGAGTGCGGATCCTTTGGATTTGCGCCCTCGCTGCGGAGCAGGTATTCGTAGTAGTCGGAGAGCCCGTCGTCATCGAAGTCGGTGGTCTTGTCGGCAGTCGTCAAGTCTCCGAAGTAGGTGTATTCCCACCAGTCTGCGATGCCGTCGCCGTCGGAGTCACCGTCCTGGTACTCCTCGGAGTCGGTGATGGAGAGGAGTGCACCCTCGGCGAGAATGGCGGAGATTCCCTCGCCTTTGAGTTCGGCGTCACGTGCCTCCTTAGCCTTGCGCAGATTGGAGTTGGCGGTGTTGAGGGCCTCCTGGGCGGCCTCGTACTCCTTCTTCACGTCCTCTGAGGGGCTTGTGCTGGCGTTGTATGCATCGGATGCGGCCTGGAATCTCGCCAATGCCTTGTCGTAGACAGCCTGCAAAGCATTGACAAGGGCTGCCAGGTCGGCGCGGGTCTTGTAGGTGACGCAGGGAACGCGCTCCCCATCGGCGGTTCTGTAGTTGAACTGGAAGTAGGCGGCCAGGTCAGCTGTGTTTTCCGAGAGGAAGATGTCGCGGCTGAGGCGGAAGTCGGAGACGCCCACCACCTTGTTCCAGATGCGGAGCTCGTCGAACTCGAAGGAGAGTCGGGTCGCGGAGGACGGCAGGTCACCGATGACAAGGTCGCCCTTCTGGCTTGTCCTGCGGACGACGCCTTTGAACTCGGCTCCGCCGTTGCTGTACTCGACTCCATCGGCGTATGCAATGATCGTGACCGTATAGAGGTTGCTTGCGGTCTGGTTGACGGAGAACGCGACGTGGGTCCAGGTCTCCTTGCTTGCGGTGAAGCCGTCCAGCATGACCTTCCTGGTTCTGCCCATGATGAGGTCGTCGCAGATTGTGAGGGCAATCTTGCCATCCACGAGTTCCACCTTGAAGTCGCCCTTTGCGCCACTGGCGTCGGCGGTCTTCTGGAGAAGCGTTCCATTAAGCTCCGAGTCAGAGGCCAGGCGGAACCAGAACTCGCCGGACCAGGCCCGCTGGTCGCTGACCAGGTCGTTGAACGCCTTCACGCATGCGTATGGGGCGGTGCGGGCGGGGATGGTCTCGATATTGGTGGTAATCAGCTGCTTGTCATAGTCGAAGGCAGGGACCTTGACGTCGTGGCCCTGAAGGATCAGGTCGACGGCGCGGTTGTACCAGGGGCTTGTCGGATCGAGGGGATCCGTGCCGGCCATGTGCTCCTCCCAGTCATTGATGCCGTCGCCGTCGGAGTCTGCCTTGGTGGGGTCGGTATTGGTGACCGTGTTCTCGATCACGTTGTCGAGCCCATCGCCGTCATAGTCCACATAGCCGTCAGTCGCGGTCAGGACGGAGGTGTCCTCGAGCATGGCGGTCACGTCAGTCGTGGTGCCATGGAGGACGACCGTGTTGGCGTCGGTCTGGGTGACGCGGACATACTTTCCGTTGACTCCGGTCCAGTACGAGCGCGGGATGGAAACCTGCGCAGTGGGATTGTATCCCATGAGGTATTCCTGGAGGTCGGTCACGCCGTCGCCGTCGTAGTCGGTGGTCGCGCTGGCGGTTGTCAGGTCACCGAAGTACTTGATTTCCCACCAGTCCGGTATGCCGTCGCCGTCGGAATCGATGTCGGCATTTGCGGCTTCGATGTCCAGGACGGTGATTGCCTCGTTGACAAGGGAGCCCTTGCTGCCCAGTTCAACGCCCTTGCTCCAGAAGGTGAGTTTCTTCTCCTGGTTGAGGTCGGCGAAGAAGAGGAGTTCCGCGGATGCATCGCCGGTGATAGCGTTGTCGCCAAAACGGGTCTCGCTGACGAGAGGGAGCTCTGTCTCGGAGTCGTAGTACCAGATGGAGACTTGGTCCATGACCATCGAGAGGCGGGAGGACGCAGTCTTGTCGTCACCCATGACGATTGGGCCGGGGAGGCTGCTGGTGTAGGGCTTCTCGGGGTCCGCGGCGGGGCGGAGGAGTCCGACGAGACGGGCCATCTTTTCCTGGACCATGGCAGTCTCGTTCTCCTTCTGGGAGGCGAAGGTAATGGTGTAGGAGTAGTTGGAACCGGATGCGGAGAGCTGGTTGACTGCGACCGCCACGTGGGTCCATCCGTCGCCAGGAGCGAAGGACGCCTTGGAGAAGACTCTGCTCTCGACCTTGTTGCCCTGGGTGGACTGGTCGGTCCCGACCGTATTGTAGGTGAAGGTCAGCTTGCCGTTGTCAAGCCAGAGTCTCCAATCCTGGAAGAACTTGTATCCGTCCGCCTGCTCGGCCTGCTTCTGGAGAAGCGTGCCCGTGAGCCCCGAGTCGTCCGCCAGCTTGAACCAGAGATCGATTGCAAAGTGCTGGGGATCCTCGATGCCGGAGAAGTTGCGGATGGTACGGGAGAAGTCCTGGCCGCTCTGGACGAAGCCGTTGTCCTCGGTGCGCCTGCGCATCTCCGCAGCGGTGACATTCTCGGTGAAGACGGGCTCCGCCGCGCCGTTGACGATTGCGCTCCTGGTGTACTGGTACTCGTCATCCGAAATCTTCACATACGACTCTGTGATTTCCTCGTTGTAGAAGATTGCGTATGGAGCGGTGCGGGCCGCCTGGGTGTATGTGAAGTCGAGCTTGCCGGTCTTCGGGTTCATGATTGTGACGTCATGTGAACCGAGAACCAGGTCGAGAACCCGCATGCCTGTGGCGGCGGGGCTGTTCGGGTCAAGTGGATCGGTGTAGGTGACGAAGATTTCGATGTTGTCGTCCAGCCCGTCGCCGTCGGTGTCCTTCAGCAGCGGGTTGGTGCCGTATATGTATGCCTCGTCATAGTTGGAGATGCCGTCGCCGTCGAAGTCGATTTGTCCGTCGGTCAGCAGTGCCACGTTGGCGGCGTCCTTGACTGCCGCGGCGGCCGAGCCGTCTGCCAGGATGAAGCCGCCCTCGGCCGTGGTCTGGATGACTGCGACGTATTCGCCGCTCTCAAGGTATGCGTAGAAGGTGCGGAGGACGGAGACCTTCGCGGTGGGGTTGTACCCCATGAGGTACTCGTAGAGGTCGATCACGCCGTCGCCGTCGGAGTCGATTGTGCCGTCGGTGGAGGTGAGGTCGCCAAAGTACTTGAGCTCCCAGGAGTCGGGCAGTCCGTCGCCGTCGGAGTCGATCAGGCCGCTCTCGGAGGGATTCCTGGCGATGTCAAGGGCAATGTCGGTATCGTCCACGATGCCGTCGGAGTCATTGTCGATGCCGTCCCAGTAGTTCTCCTCGGGGGCGGCAAAGGACTTGGCAAGGACATGCTTGGTGACGGCCAGGTCGCCGCCGACAGGAATGGTGGAGAGGCGCTCGCTGACGCCGGCTCGGATGTAGAGGGCGTCTTCGCTGTAGGTGGTGCTCCAGGCGCCGTTCACAAAGAAGAGGTCGTCGCCCTGGAGGACGCTGGTCTCAAGGCGGCGGGAATTCGGATTGCGGACGATTGCGTAGTCGTAGATGTTGTCGAAGGTGTTGTTGACGGTGTCGTTGATGATTCCGTCGCCGTCGCCGTCGCCGTATGCCAGGTTGTCAGGCATTGCGCAGGACTGTGCGGTAACCCAGTCGGCATGTCCGTCGCCGTTGGCGTCCACGAAATTTGGCATGTGGAGACGATACTTGAACGCCTCGGCGACCTCGGGCTGCGTGTCGTCATTATAGAGTGCTGCAAGTGCCTTGAAATCAGGAAGATGTGCAAAATCCTCGACAGTCTTGCCGCCATCGTCGAAGCGATAGTAGAGTCCCAGGTCCGGGTCTTCTGCCTTTGTGCACATGATTGCCGTGTTCTTGATGCGCTGTCCTTCGGTGCGCACGCTGGTGAAGTAGCGGAATTCGTCCAGGAATGCATGTTTGAACCCCTTTCCGATGACCACAGTTCCATCTGCTGTTCCCGGGTCGACGTCATACCACCAGCTGCCTGCCCTTCCGGCCTCGGTCATGTCATTCACATAGATGCTGTAATTGCCGTTGCCGTCGGTTGAGAGGAGGACATGTGTCCAGTCGGCGACGGTGGGGGCGATTTTCGGCTCCACTGGAATCGGCGTCGAATCCACGAATGTGCGTGTGCCGTTCTGCCAGACTTCGACGGATACGCAGGTGGGATCCGCTTCGCTGGGCGCAAGCGCGATTTCCAGTTCTCCATCATTGTAGTTGTAGACCGTGCCGTAGCCGTTTGCGCCGAAGACTGCAGCAGCCGTGCCGTCGGGAGAGAAGGGAAGAATCCAGAACTCCACCGTGGACGGATTGTTGTTGCGGACGATTCCCTCTGTGACTGGGACCTGGGCGCCTGTCTCCTCAAGGTAGGAGAGGACGAGTGCGCGTGGAGCGTACTTCGACGACTCCATCGGGTAGAATTCATCGGTGGACTGCTCCTGTTCGACAAGATCTGGCACTCCATCGTCATCCCAGTCGGTGATAGGTGCCGCCTTCGCTGTCGCGGGCAGCAGAATCAATCCGAGCAGGACCCAAAGAAGGGAGAGGGAGATCCGCTTCGTGGTGCGATTCATAAGCAACTGCTCCTTAATCATGAGTTTAGTGGTGATTATTATTGATTATATGCGAATTCAAAATCTTTTGGCGAGTGAGAGCTCAAGCACACTCCGTGCCATCCTGGCGGGGCGGCGAGCGTCAATCACAGGCAAGCTGAGGGCGGCCATGTGGCCGCACTTCCCAAATGTGAGAAATTCACACTCGTTTTGCGAGGAAACTGGAATTATATGCCCTGTATTATGATTTTCCTGTCAGATGGGAAGATTTCTTATGGGAAAGTGAACAAAACCCCGCGTCCCCCCGTCTGGGATTCAGACAGGAGGACGGGGCGTGCCGCATTATTCGGCGGTTTTCCAGATGGTGGTTTCGGTCTCGGAGTAGAACCAGTATCCGGTTCCCTTCCTGATGTCGGAGTCTTCGTTGATCCAGCGGTATCCATCCGCCGTCCAGACCCAGACCTGCGGGCTGTTCGGGAGAGTCATGTTGCTGGCGGCGGTGGTTGCCAGTGGCGTCACCAGATTCCATCCCGCGATGAGCTGGACCCCTTTGGCGGCCGGGGCGGTTCCCTTCACCTCGACGGTCGCGGGAGCGGTGCGGTGGACCCAAAGGCACTCGCCGGCGGCCAGCGAACTTCCGGTGAATTCGGTGAATGCGAATGCATCCGCATCGTAGCCTCGAAGGACGCCATCCTCACCCTTGAGGGTATTGATGGCAACCGCATCCAGGTCGAAAGGCGCGCCAACCAGATTCCAGCCCTCGTTCAGGGCGTAGCTGTGGCTGAGAAGCGATGCGGCGGGCTGGACCGTGACGGCGAAGGACTTGGAGTTGCCAGAGAGAACCAGGCTGCCCTGCTTCTCCATTGTCCTGGCGGCGCCGTCCACCTCGATCGTGAAGATGTAGGCGTCAAGTCCCGTCAAATCCCAGGTCAGCTCGAGTTCCTTCTGGTCGCTGTCGGTCTTGGCATACTCGCAATGCCATGTGACAGGGGAGTCGGTGAGTGCGCGGACGTCCTTCGTCAGCCTGTCGCTTCCGTTCTTCACGTAGAGTGCATACGGGAAATCGCCGGGCATTGCCTTGATGTCGCCGTCTGCGGCACTGAATGCATCGGAGGCTCCCTCCTTCTCGCCAATCGTCAGCACCACGTCCGAGGGAGCGCGAGTGTCACGATAGGTGCCGTGGAAATCCAGGAGGAATCCATTCTCCGTGGGCTCCGTGGTGATGTTCAGCGTCAGGTTCGTGATGTTTCCGACCGCATTGTCGGGTATCGGTGGATTTCCGTAGGAGATCTTGCCAGGTGCCGTGCTCTGGGGATTCGAGATGGAGATGGTCGCCTCGCCGGCAGCCAGCGCCTTGACGGTGAAGGTTCCGATGGCGACCGGGAGAACCAGCTCCCCAGGCTTGAGAGTGCTGGCGAAGAACTTCGTAATCTTCCCGGCCTCGTTGTCGAGGGTGCCCGTGCTCAGCATTTCGAAGGATGCCTTGTTGATGGCGGCGTCCAGGTCGAGTGACCCGTCTTCCTTGAGCGGGCCGACCACCTGGAGTTTGCTCGGATCCCAGGCGATGTCGGCCTGGGCTCCGTTGATGCCGCCATCCTTGCTGAAGTTCACGACGAAGGAGACCTCGGTCTCCTCTCCCACTCCGAGAGTTGCCTTGTCCGACGACAGGATGAAGTCGAAGACGGGCAGATCCTCGCGGGTATCGCCGCGGGTGTCGCCGCTCTCGTAGTAGTAGAGGAAGAGGAGGGCGTCAGCCCCGTCGATCGCGCCGTCGCCATTGAAGTCGCATGCGCCCCAGCCCTCGCTGCCATCGTTTTCAGTCTGGAAGTAGTAGAGGAAGAGGAGGGCATCCGATCCATTGATTGCGCCGTCGCCGTTGATGTCGGCGCGCATGGTGTCGCCGTCATAGACCAGCATCGTGAGGGTGCCAGTGGTGATTGGCACTGTGAAGCCCTCCACGGTGAGTGCGGTGACAGTGAGTTCGATGGTCTTGGGAGCTGCGTTGAGAGCGCCGTCGCGATAGGTCGTGAAGGTTTCGGTGCCGGAGACATCGTCCTTGACAATCACGAAGGAGTTGGCGTAGGTGTAGTCGGTGCCTGCGACCGCCGTGCCGCCGACTGCCAGCGTGAACTTCACGTCAGCGGCTGCGGCATTGCCGGCGCCCAGGGTCGCCCTGACGAAGAACTGTTCGCCCTCGGTGACATTGCCGATTTCATCTCCGTCGGCATTCACGAGAGTGAAGGTCAGCTCTTCAACTGCGAGGTCAACGACCTTCAGGACAGCCTCTGCCCCAGTGGCGGGCGCGGTGACTGCGCTGTCGCCAGTGGCAGTGGAGGTGACTGTGAAGGTGATGTCGTAGTCGCCGGTGAGCTTGTTGTCGTTGGCGACGGTGACCTCCTTGGTTCCGGTGGTATCGCCGGCGGCGATGACAATCGTCTGGTCGGCGACCAGCGGATCGTCCGCGCTGACGACGACTGTGAGGTCGGTCGCGATTGCGCCCGAGATGGTCGCGGTGAGCGTGGTAGCGCCTCCCTCGTCAATGGTGGCGGGAGCCAGCGAGATTGCCAGGGTTGCGACATCCTCGGTGACCTCCAGCCTGGCGGATCCGTATGCGACCGCCGGGTCGTCGTTGGCGATGGGCAGGATGCCCTCGATGCCGATTGTCTGTTCGCCAGGAGCCACCGCGAAGTCGGTGTCGGCTCCATCGCCGGTTCCGATGGCCTTGAACTTCAGGATTGCAAGGTCGAAGGAGCCGGAGACTGCATTGGCGGGATCGAGGACTGCGCCGCCCAAGTGGATTTCGCCGTCGGCCTTCTTCTCGACGAAGGCGACAGTCTTGCCTGTGGCCTCGGTGTCAATGGCATTGAAGGGCGCCTGGACGATGTCGGTTGCGACGAGCGTGTCGTCCGCCAGGGCGAACTTCGCCGGGTCGTAGGTGACCTTCACGTCAGCGCCGGTGATTGCGCGGAGCGCATCCACCTCGACTGCCACATAGAAGGCGTCCAGGACCTCGACTGTCGTGACGGGGGTGGTCAGGTCGAAGTCGGAGTAGAGTCCGATTCCGAAGGAGACCAGCTTGCCATCGGCGGCTGCGGGCGAGTAGACGAGTGTAGTCGCCGTCGCGCTTGCGACGTTGGAGTGGCCAAAGACGGGCTCGTGGACTCTGCCGGCCATCAGCTGCAGGGAGACCACCTCGGTCTCGCCGGCGGCGATGGAGGCCGCGGGTTCGACGGTGACCGTGAAGGTCGACTCGTTGACAGCTGCAACCGCTGTGACGGTTCCGTTGAGGACAGTGAAGTCATCCGCGACAGGAGCCGCTGTGACTTCCACTGCTTTGCCGTTGTCATCGACGAATGCCAGCGTGAAGGTGATGTCTCCGTCGTCGATGGATGCGGTTGCGGCATCGGCGGTGAGATTCGCCAGGAGTCGGCTGTCGCCGTGGGACGAAGTGACGATGATGGATGCGACTGCGGGAACCGCCTGGACGTTTCCTGCCGCGTCAATGGCGGCCACCTTGAGCGTATGGGCTCCGATCGGGATGTCATCGAGCGTAAGCAGTGCAGTTGCGGGATCCACCACGACGGGGGCCGCTTCGTCCAGCGTCCACTGGAACTTGTCAACCGTGCCGCCGATGGCGGTGACGGTGAATGTCCTGGTGGTCGTGGTGTCTGTGGATGCGGCCGGGTCGATTCCGACTGCGATCACGTCGAAGGCGAAAGTAGTGGAATTTGCGTCGTCGAATGGGATTTCATCGGTTGCGACCCATGCCTGGATGGTATGGGAGCCTGTCTCCAGGCCGGAGAGTTCAATGCCCGTGGCGATGTCGGCATCGGCGGAGAGTGCTCCTCCATCGAGGCTGTAGTGGTACTTGGACCAGCCTGTCGCGTCGAGGGTGAAGATCACTCCGTCGGTGAGGACGGTCGAGCCGCCATTGGTCACGGAGTCGCTGACGATTGCCAGTGCGGAGGCAGGTGCAGTGACAGTCCACTCGAAGACGGCCGGAGTCTTCTGGATTGCTCCGGAGGTGCTCATGGCGAAGAGCTTGAGCGTATGGCTGCCGGGCGCCACCGAGGTGAGTGCCAGGGTGGTGTCAGTCGTGGTAACCGCGGCTGCGCTGTCGAGTATGTACCTGTAGCTGACCGTATTGGCGTCTGGGACGAAGGTGAAGTCGATGGCGGTCTCCATGGTGGAGATACCCGACGCGACTGTGGTTCCGCCGATTGCCGCCTCGATTGCGGCGATGGGCTCGACCGTGGTCTCGCCCGTGCCGATTGTGAACGCCACCGTCGAGAGGATGTCTGAGATTCCGTCGGCGGAGTTCTTGGCGCGGACCTGCAGGAAGTAGTCCTTGCCTGCGGCCAGGTTGAGGTTGCCGAATGCGAGTTTCTGTTCGGGGAGCGTTGGTTCCTCGGTGGCAATCCATTTGCTCCAGCTTGCCAGACGGCTCTCTGTGGCTGTCGTGAGAGCGCCGTTGACCTTGCCGCCGAATGCAATCGGCGAGCCATTGACCTCGGCAATCGCGAAGGAGGTGCGGTTGCCGTCTGCGGAGCTGGCCAGGTCGCTGGACTCAACCCACGCACCGTCGAGGGTCGTGATGTCCAATGTCTCGGTGGGAATGATGCCACTGGTGCTGCTTCCGCCGGCGACGATGATTTCGCCGTTGATGCAGATTGCCGCGCCGCCGTCGTGGAGGTGGTTCAGCGAATTGGCCGCCTCATCCCAGATGACTGAGGTGTCGCCGGGTAACAGGTAGGAGACCTTCTTGCTATCCCTGCCGCCAATCTCCCAGATGACGTCATTATCATCCATGACGTACATCGCGTTGAGAGCGGCGATGCCGGGCTTGGTGCCAGGAGTATCGCCCACGAGCATGTTGGACGCGTCAAGGAGGATGTCCTCGCTGCCGGGAATGCCGACAGTCCTGCCGGTAGTCTCGTCAATGCGGTTGCCGCCGACGATGGCGATGTGGTTCTCCTGTATGAAGGCGCTGGATGCTCCACGCTTGAAGATGAGCTTCATGGGTTCGACGGTGGTGGTGACCGACCCGTCCGCAGCAATGTCGATTCTCTCGATTGTGTCGAGATACTCGGTGGTGGTAGTCATTCTTCCATTGACTTCCTTGGTGACCTTGGAATAGCCGCCAAAGACATAGACCTTGTCTCCGGCACGGACTGCCGCCACCATCTGCTTGGGCTGCGAGAGTGCGCCGACAACGCGCCAGGTGCCATTCTCGTAGAGTTCGATTGCGTCGCTCTGCGCCTTTGCGCTGTTTGCGCCGCCGATGGAGAGTGCCTTGCCGTCGTCGAGGGCGATGACTGCATTGTCATAGACGCCAACGTTCAGTGCGCCTGTGATATTCCAGGTCGAGGTGGCGCCGTCGAAGATTTCGGTGGAGGAGAGCCCGTTGGGGTTGTTGTTGGCGAAGCCGCCGGCGACCAGGATTCTACCGTCGGAGAGCTTTGTCCAGCCGAAGCGTTCGCGGGCGATGTTCATTTCGCCGGAGGTATTCCAGGGCTGGCCCTCGGAGCCGTCGGCGGGGATGATGCGCCACTGGTACTCCTTGACATCGAGCTTGGCCAGCAGAGCGTAGACCGTGGTCGGGTCGTTCCAGACGACGGGCTCGGCAAGTTCGGTGTAGGCGCCATCGGTCAGGATGACTGCGGCGGCCAGGTCGTCAAAGTTCTCCTGGATGGTGTAGATGTGGGTCGTGCCGTTGGCGATGACCACCTCGTTGCCGTCCTTGTCCACTGCGGAGAAGACGACCTTGCCCACAATCGTGTCGCCGGCCGCGAGCTTCGTGGTCTCGAGTTCGTCGGACCAGTCGAGAACAGCGGCGGCCTCCTCGGTCGCAGTCAGTCCGTTGCTCGCCTCGAAGGTGATCTTGCGGGTCACTCCGGTGGGAACGGTGGGTGTGAATGCATCCAGGAAGGACGGGTTGACAACCACTCTGCCGCTGGTATATGCGCCGTCCAGCAGGAAGTAGTGGTGTGTCGAATCGTCGAAGATCGGCTTGTGGACGCTGGTGTCGCCAGTGCGCTCCATGGTGACGCCGCGGTTGGCGACACCCTGGTAGGCCTTTTCGGTGTCCATCGCGTAGAATCCTGCGGTGAGGACAACGTCGCCGCGGGTGCTGGCGAGAGTCGCCTGGAAGACGTATGCGATGGTCGCGTCGTCGTACCAGCCGTCGAGGATGATGTTGTCGGCCGCGTCGTCATCGATTGTATTGATGTCGTCGAGGGTTCCCTCGTATGTGGCCAGTGCGTCGCCTGTGGGCTGGTGTGCAGCATCCATCTTGAAGATTTCAATCTTCCAGGAGGAGGCGCGGCTTGCCATGTAGTTCAGCTTGATCTGCGGCACCAGGGTGGGTTCCGCGGCGGTGGTCGTGAAGAAGACTCCGTCGGCGGGCGCCACCAGCTCTGGGGAGATGTAGATCGTCATGGGGACGCCGTCGTTGGCGGCGACGATGTTGCCGTCCACGTCCTTGATGCCGGTATTTACGGCGTTGACCTTGACCAGCCAGCCGTCGGGGGTGGTGAATCCGGAGATGTCGGTCTTCGTGGTGAAAGAGACCGACGCGCCGTCGAAGACCGCCGTGAATTCGGATCCGTCAGTCAGTTCCACTGACTTGCCGCCGCCCACGAGTGTGATTCCACTGATTGCGCCGTCGGAGACGAGCTCCTCGGAGAAGGTCAGCTTGATGACCGTGCCCGCGACCAGCGTGTAGCCGGGATTGTCGAAGCGGATGTTCTCGCCTTCCTGTTCAGCCAGCAGGAGGATGGGCACCATGGCATCCACGACCGTGAAGTCGTCGTTGACCTTGAGCACATTTCCTGCGGCGTCGGTGAGGGTCTGGACCTCGCCGAAGGCGAAGGACTCGGGAGTGACCTCGCCGGCGGGCGCGTCAACCTTGAAGACCAGATAGCTGTCGTTGAGCGCGTCGACGATGCCGACCGCGCTGGTTCCAGGAGTCTGGAGCGTCATGGGGGCGCCGTCCATTGTCCACTCGGTTGTGCCGAAGGTCGTGTCGAGGACTGGCTCGGTGAAGGTCAGCATCACGGAGTCGAGGACCCCGTCGCTGTCGGTGTCAAGGAGGGTCGCCGTGCGGATGAACGGGGAGACCTTGTCGTTGGCCTTGATGTCCTTGATTTCGGCGGGGTTGTTCGCCCAGTCGACCAGGGCGGTGCCGGTGGTGAAGGCTGCCGCGACGGAGACGGGGGCGGTGGAGTAGTCGGCCTCGGTCATGCCGTCCGCGGGCGCCAGCTTCAGTGACGCGGTGACGGAGTCGTCGGAGATGACGAAGTCGGTCACCTTGTATGCGTTGCCAGTGACGGTGTCGGTGATATTCCAGACCGAGAGGTCGCTCGATGTGAGCTTCTTCATGCCCTCGTCGAAGGTCATGGAGAGGGTGTCGGCGATGCGGGAGTCAACTGCGGTCGCGTCGACATTCTCCAGCACAGGCGGCTTGGAGTCGATGGCGATCGTGCCGGTGGTGACGCCTGCGATCTTGCGGACGGTCTTGTTCAGTGAGACGCCGTCGGAGGTGATGTAGGCAACGAACTTGTCGCCGCTGTTGACCTGCTGGGTGTTGTTTGCGGTCTGGCTCGGGATGACCACGATGAAGAAGTCATGGACGTCATCGACCACTGCACTTGTGATTTCGTTATTGGCGCTGGGCGAGAGGGAGACCACCTGGGTGTTTCCATTCTGGCTCCAGGAGGGCTTGCCTGCGAGCGGGACGAAGGTGTCCACTTCTGGGTCGAAGACGCCGTTGCCGTCGGCGTCGCGCCAGAGTTGGACGCCGGAGCTCTTGTCATTGGAGAGAGGCAGGAAGTCGGTGGCAACCCAACCGTTGACATTGTTGAAGTTGACCGTCACCTTGCTCAGGATCACGTCGGAGGCCCCGCTGTTGGCGAAGTCAAGTCCGATGATTGCGGACATTGCGCTCTCGTAGGTGGCGTATGCGGGGTTGGCGGAGTCTGGAGTGTAGCGGCGGATGGTGCGGGCGGGAGTCACGAGGAACTGCCACGACATCTCCATATCCTTCCAGGTGTTGTCATCGGAGAGGATGAGCGCCTTGGTCTGTCCGTACGCGCCTTCGCTACCCTTGACCAGGTTCATCTTCAGGCGGTCGCCAGCCTGGAATGGACGCAGGGTCGCGCCGATGTTGGCGGCCACGTCATACTCCTCGGTGCCGTCGAATGCAGGATAGAGGACGACCAGGTCGGTGGCGGCAAGTGTCAGAGGCGCCATCATGCTGCCGGTGCCGCTGCGCAGGACGACAACGTCCTGCAGCGGATTGTAGTTGCGGCTGGCATCGTCGTCCGCATCGACGTAGTAGAGGTAGTTGCGTCCATTGACTGTGGCGTCTCCCTCTGCGGGGGAGAACTCCACCGGGTCGAGGGAATTCTCTTCGTCGAGGACGACCGTTGTTGCGCCGATGCCCTGTGTGAGCGTGGAGTCGGTGTCGATGACCGCATCCATCCATGGCAGCGTGTATGTCAGGTCTGTGTCGAAGAAGATGGGTTCGTCAGCATCCCAGATGCCGTTTTCGTTGGCGTCGTAGAATGCGAGGCGGTCTGCGGCGGTGAAGCTCTTGTCGGAGTCGGTCTGGTTGATGCGGTCGATTCCGAGGGTGAACTTGCCGTCTGCATTGACATCTGTGTAGAAGCAGGTGGTAGAGCCTGCGATGCTTGTCAGCTTGGTGCCCAGCGGGATGGTGTCGCCATTTGCGTCGACTGCATCGCCGAATGCGCTATACGCGAGTGCGTCTTCGCTGAAGAAGCGGACGGGGTCAAAGGTGACCGTGATTGAGTCGGCGCCGCTTCCGAGGGTGACAGTCGTCGCCTTGCGGAGGTCTGTGATGGTGACCTGATTTCCGTTCCAGCTGAGGACGTAGGCGCCGTTCAGGGTGCGGGAGAGGGTCACTGTCTGGTAGCCGGAGACATTGCTGCCTGCGCTCTGGATCAGGAGGCCGCCAGTCGAAGTGAAGGGCTCGACGCCCACCAGGTCGGCGTACTCGGCGTTGATCGTGGAGGAGAGAATGTCGGTCCTGATTGCGCTGGCGGCGGATCCCTTGCCCGTGGAGTAAATGATGTACTCGGGCTCCATCGCACCGTAGAAGCTGACGCCGAACAACAGGTCATCTGCCATGTTCAGGGCAATGAAGAGATCCTTCTTGTCGTCATTAACGGAAGGAACCGTGCAGCTTTCGTCAGCCAGAAGGAGCGTGATGTGGGTGACTCCGGATGCTGTGGTCTCCAATTTGATGGCGGAGTTGACGACAGTGTCGGTGGCAGGGTTGAAGACACCGTCCCCATTGTCCCTGTAGAGGATGACGCCGCGTTCGCCCGCGGCCACATTGTTGTCCAGGCTCTTGAGCGCCGTGGCGGGGTCGAAGCCCTTGACGTTGACGAGGTCGATGGAGACCTCTGTCACGTATGGGGTGTTTCCGGTGACGCTTCTCTGGATGAAGTGGCTGACGCTTGTGAGCGGGACGATGGAATCCGCGTCCACAGTCTGGCCGGAGGATGTCTCCTTGGCGAAGACCGTATTTGTGACGGTTGTGCAGGTATTGACTTTGCTGACAACCTGGGCGAAGCTGTAGACATCGCCTCTGGTGATCTGGTTCTTGAGCCCCCTGGACGTATCAGTGCCAAAGGAGATGCTCTTGTCCTTCCGTCTGTAGTTGAAGTAGTCGTACGTGGGTTCGGAGGGATCCAGGAAGCTTGCGCTCATCTGGAAGGAGTCGCCGAAGGACATGTCAACCGTTGTCTTGACGCAGACGAAGAAGTTGAAGTTCTTGTTGAAGACGCTGTCCAGCGGCGTGCTGAGCCATGCGGTCATGAAGTCCGGGTCTGGAACCAGGCTGCAGGTCCACACATCTCCGCCTCCTGCGAAGACCGGGGTCTCCAGGAGAGGCACGAACATGTCGCCAGCCGTGAATGTTCCGGACGCATCCGCATCCCACCACAGCGAAACACCGCTGTCCTCATCCTTCGAAAGCGGGTTGAAGTGGGTCGGGGTGACGCCGTTGACGCTTCTGATGGTGACATCGACCCAGTAGAGGCTGTTCTGGTTGACCATGAGGCGGTCGGAAACCGCGCCGTTGGGCAGTGCGGCGGAGGTGCGCTTCACGACAATGTATGAACGGCTGTAGTCGGTGGCCTCCCCGTCGCCGTAAACGATGGCAACATCGCCGACGGCCGGGACGGCGGTGCTGCCGCCATTGCCGAAGCTGATTGCGCCGTTGTCGTACGAGAAGGTGTACCAGCCCTGCCTGACCATGTCGCCGACGGCGACGATTTCAAGTCCGGTGATGTTCCTGAACGGAGTGATCTGGCGGCCGTTGGAACCGTAGACCATGAGAGTCTCGGAGGTTGCGCCGCCCAGGACGCTCGTCTGGACAGTGATGTAGTTGGTCTCGCTCTTCCTTGAACCGTAGAGCACATAGATGCCCGCCTTGCTGGCGTCAACGGATGCTCCGCCATTCCACGCAAGCTTCGTGCCGGTTCTGGTCAAGGTGGATTCCCCGATTTCGGCATCTGTGCCGACTGCCAGGATGCGGACGCCGGTGATGGCGGCGGGCTGCTGGATTTCACGGCCCTTCTCGTTTGCGACGACAATGCTGACATTCTTGTCGGATGCGGGCATCGCGGCGGGGCCGTCGACGGCGGGTTCGCCAGGCTCGGAGACGGCATTCAGACGGCGGACGACGATGAAGGAGCCGCTTGCGGAGTCCTTGAGAATCACGCGCTCGCCGACCTTTGCGGGAACTGCGACTGCGGCACCGCCGTTGAGGGAGAGCTTGCCAGCCGCTGAATCGTATGCGAGTTCGTAGGTGCCGGCCGCCATGTCCTTCGAGATGCTTTCAACGAGGATGGCCCCGTCAAGGACATATCTCGGACCGAAGGCGCGGGAGGAGTCCTGCATATTCACTGCAAGGATTGGGATGGGATCCACGCTGGGAGTCGCGAAGCTGCCGGTGGAGACGTCGCCGGTGGCGGCGGGGGCGGCCGCGCGGAACTGCGCCGAACGTGTGCCGAACTCCTCGACTGCCCACGGCAGGGCGAACAGGTTGGCGTTGCCGATGATTGGGATGTCGATTCCCTCGTCGTAGACTCCGAGGGTTCCTCCCACGTCATACCACATGTCATCACCTGGCTGGTAGGCGACGTTGTATTCGAGGTCGTAGTCGCTGCCAGAGGTATTGACGCCTGCGATTATGCCAGCGCCGAAGAGCCCGTTCCAGGGCGTGGTCTCGGGATTGAGGGCGCCGTTCTTCTTCGCGTAGTAGATTTCGCGTGTATTGATTCCATTCTCCTGGAGGTCAAAGCTGTCACGGCAGATTTCGTAGAGGTTGACGGAGCGTCCGCCATCGAGATATGGCCTGAAGTCGTACGACGAGTCGCCGTTTGCAGAGTCTTCGCAGTTGACGAGGGGTTCGCCCTGGTTCCAGCGCTTGTCCCCGTTGATATCCTTGAAGCGTGTGTCGGTCAGGCGGTAGCCCTTGGTTCCATCGGGAGTGCCCCAGGTGTCGGGCTTGCTTTCGGAGGACTGGTAGGCGCCGATGAAGAGGCCGTCGTCGGGAATCTGGGCATAGAAGGAGCTTCCGGAACGGAATTCATCGCTGGGAACCACGCGGATCTCGAAGTCGGGGGTGTTGGGGCCGTTGCCCTTGGCCGGAAGCTTGACGCCATCGAGAGGACGGAGGGTGACTTCGCGGTAGAGGAGACCCTCGACCGTTCTCTTGAGTTCGCTCCACTCAAGCTTGTCGTTGGAGAGCTTCACGTAGGACTTCGCATTGACGTCATAGAGAAGCACGCCGCTTGTCTCGTTGTCGGCAAGGGGCTTGAGGGCGGTTGCCGGGTCGAATGCGCCATGGGATGTGTCAACCAGGCGGACTTTGACGCCTGTCAGACGGGTCCATTCCGGGGCGGCCGCGTCAATTCCCGCGACGGTCAGAACCTCGCCCACGTTTGTCCTGGTGGTATGCTCCTTGGTGACGGACATCGCCTTGCCGTAGACGTAGAGCGGTCCGGAGAGCATCATGCTGGTGGGCGTCTCGGGAGAACTGTATGCAGCCGTTGCGTAGGATGTGGACGCGGGAGCCGGGAAGTTGTAGAAGGATGTGGTCGAACCCACGTTGGGCGTCATCCACTTGTTCGCGAGCCCCATGTTGAAGAAGTTGTCGTTGATGATGCACACGCTGCTGAGCGTGGCGTAGAAGCCGGCGCCAGGATTCTTGGACGTGTCGCTCGCCTTTACGTATCCTCTGCCGGAGGTCATCCTTGCGGTGTCGCCATACCATTTCCCTTCGATGTCGAAGTTGACCGTCGCGTCTCCGGAGGAGAAGTTGCCGCCCTGGGTGCGTGCCCCGTAGGCTTGCGTGGGCACGGGAGGCTCCTCGGAGTCGGACTGCACGATTACGAGCTGCTGCGGCAGGGCGCGCAGATTCGCCGTATTGCCCTTGACATTGGCATTGAAGTAGACGAAGCCGCCAGTCCCGAAGGTATTGGCGAAGCGGTAGTTGGCGACACTGCCGTCGTTGTAGTTCTTGACTTCGAAGACATCGATTTCGTCACTCGCGCTTCCAAGGACATTGTATGCGGAGTCGACTGCGCGGACTGCCGGCGCGGTGAAGTCAAACGCCACATATTCGCCATGGAAGGAGGCGGGGCTGATGGCGTGTTCCATCACGGTGGAGACCGGGTAGAGGGTTCCGCGGAACTTGAACTTGTTGTCATGCACATTCTTGTTGGTCTGCAGACGGAACCGGACGGTGTAGTCGTTCAGCATTGTCACGCCGATGGGCCCGTTGGCCAGCTCGACATAGCTGTCGATACTTGCGGAGTAGCCGGAGACGACCTCACCCTTTTCGTTGGTGAGTCCAAGGTCATCCGCGCCAAGGATTGGCTCGGAGAAGCGGACATCGACGAATTCGTAGGAGCCTGCATCGTCCTTGAGTGCCTTTGTATACGGGGTGGCGCGCCATGCGATTGCGCTGACTGCCTGCGGAGGGACGCCGTCCCATGCGCTGACAGGTCCGAAGGAGTCGCAGATCCAGACCGCATCCAGGGCGCCCTCGTCCTTGTCCTCGCCCGTCTCGGAATTGAGTCCTGCCTTGCGGAGCCAGTAGATGCCGGCCTCCTCGTCATCATTCGAGAACGTCTTGCCCTGCCAGGCGGCATTGACGATTGCGGTGTGCTTGCCGCTCTGCTCCTTGCCATCGGCGTCAATGTACTTGTAGCCGATCTCCTGCTTGCTGCCGGGTTCCTTCGGCGTGGTGTTAATGCCCTTCACGACGAGGCCGTCGTAGGTCTTCCCGTAAGTATTGCGTGGGTTGACGTATGTGACGAGGACCTGGCGGTCGCCGAAGGTGCGCGGGGAGACATTGGTCGGGTCAATGGTGATGCGGACGGTGGAGTAGACGAAGTCCTTGTCGCCAGGCTTCCATCCGCCGCCGTTGCCCAATGTCGCGTGGTTGGCGTTCTGCTGGATGATTGAGATATCCTTGACATCGACCCGGCGCCAGCCTTTGGGATCGGAGACGCCCTGCATCAAGTTGTAGAGGTCGGCATCCTTCGTCGCGTTGTTGAGAGGATACTTGTCAAGGCCAGGGAGTGAGTTCCAGGCGATGCCCTCGGCGCCCTGGTTGTAGGTGATGTTGTCGCAGTCATCGGAGTGGACCCAGACCAGGAAGTTTTCCTTGGCATTGGGGCCGACCACGAGTTCGGCGGGGTAGTATTCGTCTTCGCCCCATGGGTTGAAGAAGTTCATGTCGACCGCGTCGATGCGTCCGTCGGCATCCAGGTCGCGGTAGTACATTCCGAGGTACATTTCGCCGGATTCGACACCCGCCTCGTCATCGGTGTTGATGAGGTCGTGCTGGAAGGCGTAGGTTGCCACGCCATCCTTCTCCGCGTATGCGGTCCAGACGTATGGCGCCTGCCCGTAGATGCCGGGGACGTATGCATTTGCATCGTCGTCGTAGTGTCCGATCACCTGTTCGTAGGTGAAGGTCGGATTGCCGTTTTCGCATCCAGGCGCATGGATGAAGGTATAGCTGTTCTTCTTGGTGGAGAAGACCGGCGGAGGCAGGCTGGCCTTGCCAGGGGAGAAGACAGGATTCGCATCGAGGCTGATGCCTGCGGTGGCAAGCTTGTCACCATTGTAGTCGTAGATATCCTTGAAATCAACCCTGATGGACTTGAGGACCTTGCCATTTGGCGCAAGCTTGGGCAGGTTGGTGTCGATGTTGTCGCGTCCAAGCAGGTTGATGACGACATAGTTGGAACCTTCCCGGTGGAAGATTCCGGCGCCGTAATGCCCTGTGCTGCCCGCGTCGGCGATGGTCAGGGTGTCGGAGGTGCCGTTGTTGTAGAACGCGGTGACGGTGAAGTTCTTGGAGGAGATGGTGGACTTGAGGACTGGCTCCGTCTTATCAATGTACCTTTCGTCCTCGACGATGTTCTTGAGGTTGGCAGCTGCACCGCCTCTGGGGTTTCCGACTACGCGCTTGCTGAAGCGCAGGGCGATGGCGCCGTTGTCGGGGGAGAGCTTCGCCTTGCTGAGGAAGAGGCCGCCGATTGCGGAGAGGGGAAGTTCGCCGGAGGTGGAGGAGGAAGAGGCGACATTGTCGCTGGCGTCATAGACGCAGCCTTCCCTGGGGCGCACTTCGATGGTCTCGACGCCGCTCGGGACGGGCTGGGTGCTGGTCTGGGTCATCTTCGGAGTGATGTCAAGACGGGCGCGGATCACGGCGGAGGCGTTGGTAAGGGGGGAACCGTCTTCGGCAGTCACCTGGTCAATTCTGACATTGCTGGCTGTTCCGCCATTGCGGTAGAGGACGACTTGGAGGTCGTCCTTGGAAAGGGCGCGGCGCCAGTTGAGCTGGCTGGGAGGGGTGTTGCTGAGCAGCTCGTCTGCTGCATTGGAGGGATTGCTCCATGCTCCGTCGTTGTTGCCGTCTCTCCAGACGAAGTCGTTGCCGTTGAAGCTGCCGCTCTGGTCCAGGTCGATGTAGAAGAGTCTTGCGGCGGTGGTGAGAGGTGCGCCGACAAATCCGTCCGCGACGCCCTTGCCCATGAGGAGTTCGTCCTGCCCTGCCACGTATTCATTGGAGTTGTCAACGGACTTGTCGGTCCATGCGCCGCTGCCGGCGGCGGTCCAGGAGGAGAAGAACTCCTTGATGAGGGCCAATTTGTTCGGGTCTGGGCTGGTTCCGTTATTGATTATGGTCTCTGACGGGAAGGGGATGCCGGTGTTGCTGTAGTATGCAATCTTCTGACGTTCTGCGAGTGGGATGTCGTCGAAGTGCTTCAGGGCGAAGGTCCCCGTGGGTGCCACCCCAGGGCCGAGCCAGATGTGGCCGTAGCTTGCGGGAGTCTGCTGGTCCGTGTAGTGGACCTCAGTGATTTCGTCTGCCGTGAGCAGGTCTGGCCCGTATGTGGGATGGAAGCTGATCGAAATACCGCTAATGCTGTAGAAGTCGCTCTGCTTGCGGCCGTTGATGCCCGCGATTTCATTGCACCACTGCATGATGAATCCATCGACGCCGTGGGTGTACTGCCCGTCGCCGTCAATGTCAATCCAGCGAAGGCGGCCAGCCTCGCCCTTTTCGTCGACGATGATGTACTTCACGCGGGTCTCGACCTTTCCGTTATTGCCGATGTCGCCGAAGCTCCCTGCGGCGGCAGTGCCCTCGGGAATGTCGCTGCCCCACAGGTATTCATCGTATGCGGAGTTGTAGGCTCCATCGGGGGTGTCGCTGGCGCCCTTGCGGAAGACGACCAGGCCGTTCTCGGCAGTCTCAGCGTAGCGGTAGACGTTTCCGTCGGAGGCGACGTTCACGCCGGCGATGGAGGCGATTTCATCGGCTCCGCCGACGGGCTTGTTGAAGGTAAGGGTCACATACTGGCGTTCGTCAAGGGTCTCGATCTTCGCGGCGACGATTGCGGGGGCGCTCTTGTCGACCAGGTAGGTCTCGCCGCCCATGAAGGCCTTTCCGTCCGCAGGGATGTAGTCGACACGGACAAAGCCGTATCCGTCGCCCACGTTGACATGGAGGAGGCCGGCCTCAAGGGTGCCGATGCTGACGGGAGGCAGCAGGGTGCCGCGGACGGAGCCGTAGGAGCCCTCGACGCCCTGGTAGCTGGGGGTGACGCTGACGCGGAAGTCGTTGACATCCACATTGCCGCTGGAGGTGACCTTGAAGGTCAGTTCGCTGCCAGTGGCAAGGAAGTCATTGCCGTCACGGGTGATTGCGGTGACGACGCCCGGGGGGACGACAGTCCCCTGGGGCTGGTTGGTGATAGCGGGTCCCACGGAGATGGTGGGCACGTTGTAGACATCCTTGCGGTCGGAGGTGCCGTCGACATCGTAGTAGAGGAATCCGGGCTTCATGGTGAGAGTGGCGTCCGCCAGCGCCCCCAGGGTCTGGATGTCAATGAGAATAGTGTCGCTTTCGGCGGCGTATGAGAAGAAGCATCCCGCCAGCGAGTAGTTGGAGCCGCCGCTTGAGAGGGTGATCTTGCTGGTGTCGAGGGCGACGCCGCCAATCGGGCGGTTGAACTTGAGGGTGACGAGGGTGCCCTCGATCCACCAGTTCTCAAGGGTGAGATGGCCTATGCTCTCGGGAACCGCGATGAAATTCAAACCCCACTTGTTGTTGGCACGGCCACTGGTGGTGACTTCGTTGACGCCCAGGAAGACATAGCCCTCCTTCTCCAGGACAATCTCGTAGGTTCCGGCCTTGACCTTGTCAATCGCCCAGATGCCCTTGCCGTCGGTGGTGTTGCGGTAGTTATTGGCGCCATACCCGACGCCGTCCTTCTTGACTGCAGTGTGGCAGTCGATGCCGTCCAGACGGTCGTACCAGGCGGCCATTGTCTGCCAGGTCTCGGTCATGCCCTTCTTGCGGATGGAGGCCTTCACACCTGCCACGGGAACGCCGTTGGCGTCGGTGACGCGGCCGGAAAGAATCGAACCGTCCAGGTCTTCGTGGTCCTGGAGGGTCATGTTGCGGTAGACGTTGGGGCAGTTGACGGAGATGTTCCTGTTCCAGGCGCTGGCAAAGTGCTCGTCAAAGTTGTACCAGCCGTCGGAGCCGCCGTTCCAGCCCATGTTCATGTGGTAGAACCAGCGGCCGTTGTGGGTGCCGTATCCGTCAATGAAGATTGCGTGTCCAGAAGAGGCGCTGCCCAGGTTGATTGCAGCCCAGATGGAGACCGGGAGGGGGCGGCGTGCGTCAAGGTTGGCGCGGACGATGTCCATCTTGCTGGTGCCGCCGGCCACGGAGTTCGTGGTGTATCCGAAGCGCCTGAAGCCCGCCGCGGAGAAGTTGGAGCCTGATTCGCCCGCATTGGTGTGGTAGTAGTTCATGCCGACGGCCACGCCCGCATCCCTGAGAAGGCGGCCAATCATGCGGTAGTTCTCGTCGCTGGCCTCCTGGAACTTCGGGTCGGTGCGCTTGGCGCCCGGCTTGTCAATCATAAGTGACCAGTTGTAGGGGCCGCCCATCCCGTCGCCGCCCATGGAGTCGAGGGTGAGGTAGTATGTCTGCTGCATCATGTTCGACTTGTCGCCAACTGTGACACCATTGGAGAAGTTGACTCTGCCCTGGGGCCACTCGTAGTATTTGAGGATTTGGGCGAAGGCAGTTGCAACGCATCCGGTGACGGAGTTGTTGGGGTTGCCCTCCTGGAACTCGGGGCCGTTGGGGGTCGGGGTCGGGGTGTAGTAGTTGAAGACGGCGTAGATGTTGCCTGAATCGGCGTCGAAGATGGTATTCTGTCCCCACTGGGTTGTGACGAAGGAGTCGACCCAGATGTCCTCGATGGTCGCAGTCTGCCACGCGCGGGTCTCGCCTGCATTGAGGTAGCGCCCCCACTCGTCACGGGCTCCCTGGTAGTATTCGGGGAGTTCCTCCGCGCCACGGGTCTCGCCCTCTGGCGCCTCTTCGTCCGCCACCGAAAGACGGACTTCCATGTCGGCCACAATCAGCCAGAAGAGCGGGTTCTCCGGGCTTGCGACATAGCTGCCTGTACCATTGTAGTACAGCACGGGGTTGATGCGGTCGTCAGAGGAGACCACCATGAAACCCTCGGGGGCAAAGTTGACCGCATAGCCGTAGGTGACACCCTCGGCCTCGACGGGGACGACTCCGGAAATCTCACGGGCCACACCGTCGGCGACAACGGGATTGCCCTGGCTCGAAAGCCAGGACTCCGCAAAGCCGAGGGCTGTATCCTGCCCAATGGAAGCACCATACAGATTCACGCCGATAATCAGCGCAAATACCGCAATACCAAGACGAACGAGCCCTTTCAGCATCTTCGCTACTCCTAATGTGGATGGTTGCATGTCTTTATTATTACTAATTCAAATTCCTGAAGCGGAAAGGCCGGAAAAAGGGAAAAACCCATGCACGGCCACCGCAAAATGCATTCCTTCTGCTAGCAAAACACATGCCATCAAGGGCACGGTACACCCAGGCAGAAGATTCCAATCGCAACCTACAAAATAATCACCTTTCTAAAAATTGCGAATTAACCCACATCTTTTTTCTCTGACAATGCATATTGTCATTTCCTCCCTTGAAAATGACAATGTTGAACATATCACGACAAACGAGGACAATGAAGTAGAGAGTAGAAAGAAGAAGGTAGAAGGTAGTGCATGGCTGGCGCGCTCGGGCGCGCCTCGCACGGCAGAATCGCCGTGCGACCTATAACGGAAGCCCACTGCATAGTGGCCACGCACTACATTCTCTCTTCTTCTCCCTATCCTCTACTTTGGAAGCCCACTGCAAAGTGACCACGCACTACATTCTACATTCTTCTCCCTATCCTCTACTACGTGGATGGAATTTATGGAATGCGTCTGCGATTTTGGAGGTATCAGTGGAGAGATAGACCTGTGTTGTATCGATGGAGGCGTGTCCGAGGAGTTCCTGGATTGCCCTGAGGTCTGCCCCGTTTGCGAGGAGATGTGTTGCAAACGAGTGTCTCAGCAGATGTGGGTGGATTCTTTTATTGATTTCCGCGAGTCGTCCTGCCTCTTCGACGACTCCCCACAATGTCCGTCGGTTCATCTGTCTTCCGCGGACGCTCACCATCAGATACGGGCATCTGCCTGTCACATCCAGTGCCGCCCTTCCCTGTTCGAGATAATCCTGCATAGCCCTTGCGGCCTGTGCATCGAATGGGACGAGCCTTTCCTTGTCCCCCTTTCCGCGCACCCTCATCACCCCTTCGGCGAAGTCAATTGCCGCGAGCTTTAGGTCGCACAACTCCGAGACCCTGATTCCCGACGCATAGAGGAGTGCCAATGCTGCCCTGTTCCGGAGATATTTCGGGCCGGACTTTTCATCCGGGGGGCAATCGTATGCCGTCAGCAGCCGTGACACCTCTTCGACGCTGAGGCATTCCGGGATTTTCGCCGTCAGCTTTGGTGCGCTCATCACCTCCGTCACATCCGCCTCCAGACATTGTGTTAGCACGAGGAACCGGAAGAACATCTTGACCGAGACCAGCTCCCTTGCCCGGGACCTTTCCGACATTCCCCGTTTTCCCTCCTCTTCCAGGAAGTCGCGGATTATTTCCCGTGTGACCTCTGCGGGAGAGGTGATCTTCCTTGCCTCGAGAAACCTTCCGAAGATAACCAGGTCGCTCCGATATGAGAGGATTGTCTTCCGTGAGAGTCCCCGCTCAAGCGAAAGGTATTCGCAGAATTCCTTCAGATGTTCGAGAGAGGATTCCAGCATCGTGGCCGTGTCGTGGTGTTGGGTTTTCTTTTCTTATAATCCTTTAATAAATGTACACGCGCGTACCTAGAATGCACGGACCTGTGCGATATCCGATGCGTTTGTGAGGACCATTGCGAGGCGGTCGAGTCCGATGGCGGTTCCTGCGCAGAGCGGAAAGCCGTTCCAGAGTGCGTTCATATATGCCTGGTCCATTGGGTAGACCTGTCGTCCCTCGGAGTTGCGCAATTCCGCAGTCTTCTGGAAGCGCACTTCCTGGTCTGCCGCATCGGCGAGTTCTGTGCATGCGTTCCCGATTTCCAGTCCTCCGACGTAGAGTTCCCAGCGTGCGACCGTGTCCGTCCTGCCCTCGAGCGGTGCGGAGAGTCCGCTGCATTCCCTTGGGTATTCCGTCAGGAAGAGCGGGCGTTTGATTCCGAGGTGTGGTTCCACCTCCAGGCAGAGTGTCTCCTCGAAGCGTCCCTGGTCGATTGCCTCCCGCAGTGTGCATCCTGCGTATCGTGCGAATGCCTCCTCCACGGTCAGTCGTTCCCATTTGCCTGAGAAATCCACCAATTCCCCCCTGAACGGTATTGTCGTGCATCCGGGGTTTGTGGCCTCCAGGGCGAGTGCGACCATTCCCTGGGCGTCGTCCATGAGAGTCTCCCAGGTGCCGCCGACGCGATACCACTCCAGCATTGTGAACTCCTCCCGGTGGTGGTCTCCGGTCTCGCCCGCCCTGAAACAGGGTCCTATCTCGAAGATGCGCTGGAATCCTGCCGCAAGCAGCCGTTTCAGGCGCAGTTCGGGAGATGTCCGCAGCCAATGGCCTGTGCCGGACTCCACCGCGTCGATGTAATCCTCCAGGGCGGGGTCCGGAATGCGGACGGAGGACTCCACCTCCAGGAATCCCTCCAAGGCAAACCAGCGGCGCAGGGCCGCCATCATCGAGGCGCGGCGGACCAGGCGCTCCCGCAGCCCCTGGAGGCGTGCCGCGTCAGCCCTCGCCGACTCGAAATCACGGTCGAAATGTAATTTGAACATACGTCCAGGAATAAAAAAAGCCGCTGTTTTTACGCAGCGGCTCCACACACAACAGAGGAGGAAAATATGGTGCCTTCGCGGAGATTCGAACTCCGGACCAATTGATTAAGAGTCAACTGCTCTACCAGCTGAGCTACGAAGGCATCCTTAAAAACTAAGGAGAAGAAATGGAACGGCGCTAAAGATAATGTTCCTTCCGCAAATTGCAAGCGGAAAAAAAGAAAAACATGAAATGTCGACTCCTCATTTTTCCTATTGGGCTTTCCATTTGTCACGCAGGAGGCTTCTGTTATCCAGAATCAGCCAGATGAAGTCCAGTTCCTGTGTAATCATCGCCTTGTCCCGGCGTGCAACCCATTCGCGCATCCAGGCGAACCGCAGCGCGGCGATTTGGTCTGGCAGGAAATGCCACTCTTCGGTCGTCAGGAAGCCTGCCCTTTGGAGAGTTCCGATGAACTCCGCCGCCATTGGCCCCGTGAGGAACGCCGGGTCGTCCATTCCCAGGCATCCGAGGATGTTCGCCGCGTCATAGCCGGCGGGTTTTCGCCCGCAGAATTCCCAGTCGATCACGCCGTTGACCGCCTTCTCTCCCCAGAGGAGGTTTCCCGGGTGGAAGTCTCCGTGGCAGAATGGCGTCCGTGCCTGTGCCTCGAACTCCCCGTAGCCTTGAAGTGCCTGGACCATTGGCGCCATATCCGTGACGAGTGCGGGGAGTTGCCGCTGGAAGTGCGGCATGAGATGTCCGATGTAGTGCATCAATCCGAATGGATGCCCTGTCGTTCCTGGAAATCCCGATTCCTGCGAGAGTTCCCTGAGCCGGACCAGGAACTCCGCGGCGGCGCCGCCCCGCCATGCGTCCAATGCGTATGTCTCCCGGGGGAGCGGTTCTCCTGGAATCCAGCGTCTGAGCTGCCAATAGTGTCCTTCGTGGACATATCCGAGGGAGCCTGTGCACGTGTAGAGCCAGGGTGAGATTCCGCGGAGCCCCCGGTCGGCAAGATATGCCAGTGAATACGCCTGGCGTTCCCGCGCCTCCCGGTTTGCAAGGGGAAGCATCTCGATGACGAACAGTTCGCCCGCCGTGCTTTCCAGGACTTCGCGCTTGACGGCGCGGTCGGGGCTGCCTGCGATGTGGAGGTCGGGACGGCAGAACTTCAGGTCAAAACCCCATTGCGAGAAGATAAGTTGGAGATTTTCAGCCATTTCTGTAGACCTTTTGCATGCGGTTTGCAGGTAGATGCGGGGCGATTGAGTAGATGAGGATGAACATCATCACGCCTGCCAGCGCCAGGATTCCCCGGGGGCCGAAGTGGAGAAGCCTGAGGAGCCAGAGTGCAAGGCTTCCGAGCAGCATTGCCACCGAGTCGAGGGCGCTTGTCGCTGCCAGGAGGCGTCCCCGCGAGCCCTCTGGCGAACGATGCTGGATTGCAGTGGAGAGGGGCAGCTGATAGAAGCCGCCGAAGAAGCCTGCGGTGAATGTCAGGACAAATGCGCAGGGCTTGATTTCACCGAGAAAGCCCAGGAGGATGAGGGTCGCGCTCATGATGAGGCCGCCCTGGATTGAGAGCCTGTATGGAATGTCTCCCTTCGCAAGCGAGGCGACGACTACGCATCCAAGGCCGATGCCAAGCCCCATCGCTGCCTGGACAAGGCCCACCATCTGGTCGCTGCCGCCCAGGGTTATCTGGACAAGCTGGACAAGCACCAGCTGCGCGAGGGTGCCCAGGAACCAGAAGAGTGAATTGCCTATGACAGCCGTGATGAGCACCTTGTCGTGGCTCATCTCCTTCAACGCCTGGATGTGGGGGGAAATAATGCGGAGGCACCTGAACTCCGGATTGGCGGCGTGGGGACGCGTAGGCGTGATGAAGAGGCTTGTAAAGGTTCCGAGGATGGCGAGGAAGACGCAGATTGTCATTCCTCCCTGGAATGTGGAGAAGAAGGAGGTCTCGATGCCCGCGATTGCGCCCCCCGCCCAGCCGCCCATGATGATGGCGACGAAGGTGCATAGCTGGGTGGCGCCGTTTGCGGCGGCGAGCCTCTTCGGAGGATTCGTCTCAGGCAGGAATCCGTATTTTGCGGGGGCGAAGAAGGCGCTCTGCGTCCCCATGCAAAAGAGGACCAGGAGCATTGCGGCCGGATGACCCTTGATTGCGAAGAGCGCCCCCATGGACATGATGAGGATTTCGGCGACCTTCGTCCACACCATCACGACCTTCTTTGAGACGCGGTCCGCCAGATATCCTGCCAGTGCGGAGAAGAGGAGATAGGGCAGGCAGAAGCACGCACCCGCCATGGAGAGGAAGGCGGCCGCCGAGGAACTCTCCGCGCCAAGCGCAAGGGAGACGTGGCAGATGACCAGGAGCTTGCAGACATTGTCGTTCAACGCCCCCAGGAAAAGCGTCGCCAGATAGGAGACGAAGCCAGGTTTTGCAAGATGGCTCTTCATCGTGGCATGGGCGGGCGCGGGGCGCCGAAGCCCAGGAAGCAGTCTTCGGGATAGGTGATCTTCCGGTTGCAGGAGGAGTTCTCCAGCAGAAGAATCCGCGACTGGGGAAGAAGGGCGCGGACGAGGGACGCGTCGTCGCTGAAATCCCCGGGGGAGTCGTGCCAGCGGCTGTATGCGCCAATCAGGACTTCGCGCCTGAACACCTGGGGCGTCTCTGCTCCACGGAGGGATGGACGCGCGGGAGTCGAAAGAAGCTCGCCCTCCGGGGAGACGCAGTGGATTGTGTCGGCGACTGGATGGACTGGAACAACGCCGTCGGCGCCGCTCTCCACCAGACGGCGCCAGCACGAAAGCAGCAACCCGTAGGTCGCCAGCGGCCGGGCCGCGTCATGAACCGCAATCCACGGAGACGAATTTCCGGACTCCGCCAGCGCACACAGGCCGTTCCAGACAGACTCGCTGCGGGACGCGCCGCCAGGCGCCCACAATACATCCACCTGCGGAGGCAGCAACCCCTCCAGCGCACAACGGCACTTTGTCGAGACGACGAGGCGCACGCCGGCGCCCAGGATGTTCCCCAAACAACGCGCGAATATCGGCTCCCCGTCACCCGCAAGCCTGGACAAAAGCTTGTTGCCACCAAAGCGACAACCCGACCCTCCGGCCGCAACAACGACGGCGATGTCCGGAATTGTCGCAAATTGTTCATTCATCCTATCTCTTTCTCCTGCTCTTCCTGCCGTGGATGTGGTCGATCATCCCTGTCGCATACATCATGTCCTGGGCTTCGACTTCCTTCGAGTCACGGGATGCCGCCTTGAGCCTTGCGAGGACGACGGCGATCTTCCAGGTTGACAGCAGCGCGTCGATTCCGTCGTGGAAGCCCTTTCCGTAATATGCTGCTCCGAAGAACTGCCGGCTTTCGAGTTTTGCGGCCAGGAATCTCCGATATGGCCCCCATGCGTCCGCGGCCAGTGGACGCCATCTCTCCCCATCGAAGAGCCCTGCCCTTCTGACCGGGATGTCGGGCTGTTCTGGTCCGAATGTGCGCGGATTTCCGAATCCGAAGAGGAATTTGAAGGACTGGGCCGCGTTGTGGAGCCGTGCCTTCATGGAGAAGTCGGGCACCTGCCTGTCGTATCTGAGGCAGTCCAGCATCTCCTGGCGCAGGCGGACCCGGTCAGGCCAGAGGAATCCGATGGACCCCTCGTCGGCGGTGACGTCGCCGAGGGCCTTTTTCAGCATCGTCGGCAGGACGGTCTTCAGCGTCTCCAGGTCGTTGAGGAACGAGGCGCCGAGATAGCGGAGGCGCCTGCACACCAGTAGAAGCGCGGGGACTGGCGCCTGGGTGTTGAGAAGCGCATCCCTGATAAAGTCTGCGATGGCCTCGACGGCCTCCCGCGTCAATCCGTCAAGCTGCTTTTCCGTGAACGGCGGCGGCAGCGGCGGCATCAGGGGGTCGCCTAGTATCTCCTCCAGTTCTATGCGGTAGTATCCGAGGTTTTCCCCGGAGTCCTGTTGTATGGAGGGGCAGTCGAAGCGGGCGGCGACGGTGATTTCGTCGTCGAATGTCCTCATGAATTCGAAGGGATATGCGCGGCAGGAGATGGTCTTGCACTTGCTTCCGAAGGAGGCGTGCATCTTGCAGCGCACCCCATCCTCCAGGAAGACGCACTCCCCCGTCCGCTTGTCCGCCTTCAAATAGGAACGCCCCCCAATCACCGAATAGCACTGGAGCTTCTGGTCCGACGCACGGCGCCAGGGAAGCTTCGATATCGCCTCAATCTCCAACGACGAAATCGGAATCAGGAACCGACGACAGCACCGCCCACACTGCTGGCACTTGTAACGCTGTGTGGCTAGACGAATCACGGCTGCAATCTGAAGTGGAAACGGGACAATGTGGCGGATTGGAGGAACAACGCGGAGGAACGCGCCCTGGCCGTGGGACAGGGCGGAGCGCAGGGGTGGACATCAACCCCGGCACCCCGCCCCTGGGGCCTAGCGGGCGGGAGCCTCGATGACGTCGAAGCCCGTGAAGGGCCTGAGGACTTCGGGAACGACCACCGACCCGTCCTCACGCTGGAAGTTCTCCAGCATCGCGCAGACCACGCGGTCGGTAAGGCCGGTGGCGCTGATTGTGTGGACAAAGCCCTTGCCGCCATTGCCGTCCTTGTAGCGGATGTTGAGGCGGCGGCTCTGGAAGTCGGTCAGGTTCGAATTGCTGGTGACCTCACGGTATCCGTTGTAGCCCGGGAACCAGGCCTCGCAGTCGTATTTCTTGTAGGCGGGAGCCCCAAGGTCGCCAATGCAGACGTTCACCACGTGGTAGGGGACGCCAAGCTGCTGGAGGAGATACTCCTCGTTGGCAAGGCACTCCTCGTGGCACTTCGGAGAATCCTCCGGACGGCAGAAGATGATCTGCTCGACCTTGTGGAACTGGTGGACGCGGAAGATGCCGCGGGCCTCCTTGCCGTAGGAGCCCGCCTCGGTGCGGAAGCAGGGGGTGTAGGCGGTCAGGCGCTCGGGAAGCCTGGCGGCGTCCATCACCTCGTCGGCATGGAATCCAACCAGCGTCTGCTCGGCCGTGCCGATGAGGCAGAGGTCTTCGTTGCCGATGGGGTAGATCTGGTCCTTGAAGAATGGCAGGTATCCGGTTCCGAAGAGGGTGCGGGACTTGGCCGCGCAGGGGGACATCATCATCGTGAAACCGCGCTTGACCAGCTCCTTCTGCGCCCAGAAATACATCGCCTGGGTCAGCATGGCGCCCTTCCCCACCCAGTAGTAGAAGCCGCTCTGGGCGACCTTCGAACCGCGCTGCGTGTCAATGATTCCGAGAATCTCGCCAATCGCCTGGTGGTCACGGGGCTGGAAATCGAAGACGGGCTTCTCGCCGACGACCTTCACCTCGACGTTGTCCGCGTCGCTCTCCCCGTCCGGGGTGTCTGGGGACTGGAAGTTCGGAAGCCAGGTCAGCTTCTCCTCGACCTGCGCCTTCAGCTCGTCCTGGAGCTTCTCCTTCTCCGAAAGCTCGCCCTTCATCGCCTTGACCTGCTCCCGCGCCGCGGGATTGCTCTGGCACTCTTTGGAAAGGCGGTTCCGCTCGGCGCGGAGGTCCTCCGTCTCACGGACAAGCTTCAAATACTGCTGATCCAGATCGTGCAGCGCATCGATGTCCACATCGTACTTGCGCTTGGCGCAGTTCTCCTTGATCAGCTCGGGATTTTCACGAAGTATCTTGATGTCAATCATTGTTGTTTATTATTCTCCTGGATTTGGAGGAACTCGGGAAACTGGATGCGACCCGGCGGCGCCTAGCCGGCGATGCGCCTGGCCACCGATGCCTCGTAGGCGTCGAAGTCGCCGACGGAAATCTGGGCGACGCCCTCGGCGATTGCCGCCTCGGCGACCTTCCGCGCCACGTGGGGCACGACGCGCGGGTCGAAGGGCTTCGGAATCACATACGACTCCTTCAGCGGATCCGCGCCGTCGAAGAGACCTGCCGCCGCATCCCCGGGATACGCCGCCACAAGGGCTTCGCGAACCGCACCCTCCACGGGCATGCGGGCAATCTCCGCCAGCGCGTATGAGGCGGCCATCTGCATCCCAGGCGTAATGTCCTTCGCACGGACATCCAATGCGCCACGGAAAATCCCGGGGAAGCCAAGGACGTTGTTGATCTGGTTCGGAAAGTCGGTGCGCCCGGTGCCGACGACCGCGGCGCCCGCAGCCTTCGCTATCTCTGGCATGACCTCGGGAACGGGATTCGCCATCGCAAAGACCACCGCGCCAGGAGCCATGGAACGAACCATCTCCTCTGTGACGCAATTCGCAACGGAACAACCCAGGAAGACGTCCGCGCCCCTCATGGCATCCGCAAGGCAGTGGATGTCAGTGCGGGTCGTCCCCAATGCACGCTTCGAGTCGTTGGACGCATTCTCACGGGTGATGACCCCCTTGGAGTCGCAGACGACTACGTTCTCACGCTTGACACCGGCCTGGATGTAGAACTCAAGGCAGGAGAGCCCCGCAGCGCCGGCGCCATTGCCGACGACCTTGAGGGACGAAAGGGGCTTCCCGGTGAGGAGCGCCGCGTTGAGGAGCGCAGCCAGGGAGATGATGGCGGTGCCGTGCTGGTCGTCGTGGAAGACGGGGATTCCCATGCGCTTCTTGAGGATGGTCTCCACCTCGAAGCACGCCGGAGCCGCAATGTCCTCCAGGTTGATGCCCCCAAAGGAGGGCTCCAGGGTCTCGACTGCCGCAATCAGCTTCCCGGCATCCGTCTTCCCGTCCTCACGGAAGACCTTGCCCAGGCAAATCGGGACTGCGTCAATGTCGGCAAAGCGCTTGAAGAGGACGGACTTGCCCTCCATGACTGGGAGCCCCGCCTCGGGGCCAATGTTGCCAAGGCCCAGGACGGCCGTGCCGTCGGAGACCACCGCCACGGTGTTGCCCTTGCCAGTGTAACGGTAGACTTCCTGCGGGGATGCGTGTATCTCAAGGCATGGCTTCGCAACGCCAGGAGTGTAGGCAAGGGAGAGGTCGTGTTGGGTCGCACAGGGCTTGGACGCCCTGACCTCCAGCTTCCCCGGGACGGGGGTGCTGTGGTATGACAATGCTTCTGCGTTGAGGTCCATTGATTCTTGGTCTCCGCTGGGTGAATAAGGTGCCGCACCACCCCGTGCAAGCACAGGTCGGTTACTATAAATTGCATTGCCAACATTGCGCATGGGATTATATTATGCGGAATTGCCGCGGGACACAAAGTAAACAGGCTCCAAGTCGCTGGAGACAAGCCCGTTTCACATGACGCCACGCAAGGGAAAACGGGGACGCACGCCACCGCACAGGACGGCGCTCCAATCAGTCGATTTAACTCCAACCCACACAGGAAGACAACCAGAATGAACGAAGAATATTTGCGCCAGGCAGTCGCCAAGAGCAAGGAAATGTGCGCGGAACGCGGAGAGACCTTCGACCTCAGGCTCTTCATCACGGGAGTCTCAAAACGCGCTGTCCAACTCGGAAAGGGATACCGCAGGCTCATCCCGCTCACTCCGGGCGATGACACCCCCCTCCTGGATCTCGCACTGCGCGAGGTCGCAGCGGGTAAGATCATCATCGAAAAGGGAGACTACCATGCAATCGAGCAGGCGGAGCGCGAGAATACCGAAATCGCATCCGTCAACGACTAGGCATCTTCCACATACAGCATTCAGGGAATCCCCGGCCGCACCACGCGACTGGGGATTTTTTCTTTTCACCCGTCACGCAGAAAGGCACAGGCTCCTCCCCCGACCCCTGATGAGGCAAGCCCGCCGAAATCCGCCACTTCCTGATAGACGCACCCACCCAACGATTGTCCGCACAAAGAAGCCACTTTTCATCACAGGCTCCCCCTCGGCAGGAGACCTGCCGGGAGCCTCCGCCTCCTGTATATTACTTGAGGGATAGAATCCAGGCGGTCGCTTGACAATACACCATGTCTGCGTGTTCTCCCTCTCTTCTCCGATGAATCCGGAAACACCCCTTCAAATCGGAACGCACCTAATAAACTGCATGCAAATGGCCGTCATGCTATTTAATCAATTATTCGCTAAGATAGCTTCGCGGATTCAGGGATGAAAAGACTCCTTTCAATTGTACTTGTATTGATGCTGGCCTGTCAGTATTATGCCATTGGCTATCAGGCAGGAGGCATGAATGCCAAGTATGGAGCCTACACCGGCAATCATGCAGTTGGAAAGGAGGATGTTTTATTTCAGGAACACCTTTCTGAGGCAAGGGATAGATTCAATATGTCCTGGGGTGAGTTTCTGCATAGCCAGGAATATGGAAAAGCCATTTCAGAGTATGTGGCCGGCCTCAATTTGGCAGAGGACATTACACAGGACAGAATCGTTCAATGCTCAAGACGCCTGAATGAATTGTTCAGCAAGTATAGGAATGCGTGGATTTCAAGACACCGGGCGAAATTGGCAACTACAGGAAGCACAGTAAAGCTTACTGCGCTGGTCAATGGGGAGGGATGGATTGCCTTCCAGGGGACAATTAGGGAGATAGACGATTCTTCTGTAACCCTTGCCCTAAGGGATCGGGTTAGGAAAATCCCGTTTGATTGCATCGCCCCGCAGCAGTTGCGGTTCTTTTCAAAAGCAAAGAATGAAGAGTACAATTCCACTATTGACGATGCATTTGCCAACCTGATAGGGAAACATGGCAACGAAAAGCAGGAAATCGAGAGGCTCGAGCTTGCTCTCAAGGAGTATGACAAGGATATCAATTTCCAACTTAAACAGAAGTATGGAACTTCAGGAGATGGATTAAAGCATTCGGAAGAATTACTACGATCGGAGACAAGAAAAGCAGAGGCTGAAGCCGCAATTCAGGATTTAAGGGAATCCCAGGCATTCTTCCAGTCTCTCCATGACACTCTTTCTTCATTTGGTTTGATTGACATATCGGATGTCGACGGGAAAGTCAGAGATAATGGTTTAGCGTATACGCATTCATTTGATCTCGGCATTGGAATGCTTAGGATAACGGCAATTAGCGGCTCCTCCCTTAAGAGAGCATACAATGCCTACCTGGGCAAGGGGCCTGACTTTGAAGAGCAATGGTTGAAAAACAGTTTTATCACCTGGCTCGGAGATGATTTGAAGGTGTATTGCAAGGACGGGGAATGGTATGCCTTTTCTGTTGAGGACAATGCGCAGCTGCTTAGGAAGCTTGATGATAAATGGAGTGCCCTAGACCGTTCAATGCCATTCTCTTCTCCTGTTGTAGGCAAGGATAAGGCCATTTCCAATGAAGATGGAGGAATGGGAAACAGCAATAAGGAAGCCAGGGCCATTGCAATGGCCGCAAGGGAGAATGACACTCCCTCCCCTCCTGAAAAGAAGCTTTCCGCAGGATTGGAAGCTGGTCTGGTTTTCTCTTCTGAGGAATTGTCGTCAAATCGTGAATTGGTTTTTGATTATCAAGCAAACGGCTTCACTTGTATGTTTATCATATCAGGCGATCCTTCAGAAGACACATACGAATTGCAATTGGATTGCCTGGGGGGACAAGTGACAACTCGATGGAATTCAGACACTGTCGAGATTAGAAGTGAAATAGACGCGCAGGGGTATGGCGGTTCTTCGTTTTACTCCTTTGCTATCGAAGAATCAAATGCACATGCCTTTTTAGTGACAGCCTCCTCGAACGATATCAGGGTATATGTCGATGGCCGTTTGACTGGCATCTGTACGGGAAGCGGTTTTTATGAGAATACGAGAATCCGCCGTGTTGTGTCAAATACATCATCCATCGCCAGCTTCCTTCTGTGGAACAGGAGTTTGTCTAGGGTGGAGGTATATGAGGCCTTCAGGCAGTTATCGGATATCAAGGAGGAGCAAATGCCCCTTATTGCTCCATTTTATCCCATTACCCGATCTCCCAGGAAAATTGTAGCTAATAATGCAGAGAGTAAGCAAATAGAGGTGGATAAGCCTAAAACAAGTCCCAGTTCCAGACAAACAGTTGACACGCATAGTGCCAAGGGAGGCAGATTTCAGGGGCTTCCGCTGGAATTAAATATTGCAAATGACGGCGTATGGGATAGCATGTGCAGCAAGGAATATGTCGGGGTATACTATCTGAATACGACGGGGAAAAATGCGGGATATTATGTCAACAAAACAGGAAACGTGCGCTTCCCTGCATCCACATCCCGTAGCACAATGATTTGCTCTTCATCATACAGGGTCTATTTTGAGGACTTCCCATTTGCAAGTGAAATTGAAACGGGAGGAGGCAGCTGGTTCTCTAAGCGCGATGATTTTATTTTCTGTAAGAGTAACAGTATCAAAAGCGCTTCTTTCTGTGGAACCAAATTTTCAATCAGGAATGGAAATATGCGTGGCATTGGCTCCGTGAGGACAGCTAAACTCCTTTACACGGGAAAGGAGGAGTCGGGGGACGAGGATGGCATTGGCTCCGCAGGGACAACTAACATTGGCTCCGCAGGGACAACTAACATTGGCTCCGCAGGGACAGCTAACATTGGCTCCGTGGGGACAGCTAAACCCCTTCCAGTCATATCCCCCCAGGTATCGAGCTGGGTGACGCTGTTCCTGTGGTGAGAATCAAGTGCTGGCCACCAATTTAATTATCGCCTCGCCCCCCATAAGGGCAGGAATAGAACCACAAGTAGACACGAATATCTTCCGCGTGCATTCCCGCTTCCAGAACTGCCCGGACTTAGCCCGACTGCCCCACTTTTTAGTGTATTTCGTGGTTCTATTACCCTCCGTCGCTGAGTTTTCAATCCACATCCACAGCGGGCATGGATGTGGATTCCAATGCATCTGTCTCCCAGACAATCGTTCAGAACTCACAACGCAAGCCGCATAGCGGTGGCAGGATATTAGCCGTGGATGGAGTGAATGCTGCAAATTATTAATGCAGCTCGCGGCAGGAGGCGAAATCAGATCCAAGGCGGAGCTTTCCTTGAAGCTGAGCCCACCTTCGGACAGGAGTCCGAAGGCTAGCGGGACAGGCAGGAAGAAGAAGGCCATGGCGGAACGCCGCCATGGCCGCGACAACGAAAGGAGAAGACGAAAATGCCTTCATTCAAGGACACGGAGGGGAGGGTCTGGACCCTCAGGATAACAGTCGCGGCAATCCGCAGGATCAAGGACATCGCGGGGATAGACCTGGGGGACTTCTCCGTCTTCGGCGAAGGCGGCCCCTTCTCCGACCTGGGGAGCGACTCCTGCCGTCTTGTCGAAATAGTCTACGCGGCGGTCAAGCCCGAGGCCGACATCCTCGGGGTCACCATGGAGAAGTTCATGGAATCCTTCGTCGGGGAGACGGTCGTCAAGGCGTCGGAGGCTCTTCTGGAGTCCCTAGCCGATTTTTTCCCGGGGAGCCAGGGCCTTCTGATTCGCCGGGCGCTGGAACTGTCGGGAAAGGCGAAGGAGGACGCGGACGCGCAGCTGAGGCGGTTCGTGGAGGAGACGCTGGAAAAAGCCTCTGGGAGGCAATAGACGAGTTCGCCGCCGTCCTGGGATGCGACCCGTCGGGCTTTACGCTCCGGAGCCTCTCGAGGATGGCGCTGTTCCGCCAGAGGGCGGACTGGGACCGCACGGCGTCGCTTCTGAGCGCCCTCTACAACCTGAATCGCGACCCGTCAAGGTCGCGGGCGATGTCGCCGGCGGACTTCAATCCGTACAGGATGCGGGCGGCGACAGTGGCGACCCCGAAGGAGGCGGCGGAAATCTTCAAGGCACTGGCGGGAGGAATGGGGAAGGTTTGACATGCCTATCCTAGGCATGCGACGATTTCCCTTCGCTTTTGTTCTTCTCGCCGCTCCTTCTCAAATAACCCTTCTTCATTGAGTTCCATATAAACCCATGGAGCCTTCCAAGTTTCGTCCATGGCGACGTAGTACCTTACACCGTAGGTATTTAGATTGTCTATCGATTCCTCTGTGAATTCGATGTCTGCGGCCAGCTGCTCCAATGTGCCAGGATAGTCCCGGAATGCTACGCAGAAGACCCATGCATCATAGTACTTCCCAGTGTATCTATCTAGCACTTCATACAGGCTTGCGTCGAATGACTTGACTTTTACAAGGTATCTCTTCATTTTTTTTAGTTTTTCAGAGAGTTGACTTTCTGCCTGGATTCCAGGTAACGGACGCATGACTCGCAACAAGGAATCCTGTGCCGTTGTGCGATTTTGACGGTGCGGCCTGGCTATTTTTCATTTTTTACAGCATCAAAAGCGTTCCTAATAAGCATGTAGACGGCGAGAAAGTCGGTGTTTATGTTTTCCGCGTCGGTAGTCGCGTCACCAATGCCGTACTTCTCGCGGAGACGCCTCCTTCTGTTTGCCAGCCTCTCGCGAATCCCCTCAAGCCCGAATCGCATAGGCTCGCTGGGAGTCCGCAACAGTGTTCTTCCGGGATTATTCATCTCTTTCCTCCTAGCTTTGTTGAATATCAAAATCTCCCATCACATGTAACGAAGATAAGATAGCCCCTTTTTTTTGCCCCCCCCCTTCGGGCGCTTGCATATATACGCAGGCAGTGAAAAAACATGCCGCTCCGTATATACCGAAAATGCGACCGATTTTTTCGACGCGGCGGACAAGCGGGACATCCTGCGCGACATCGAGAGCGACGTCTAATCCTACGAGATGGACGGCGGGAGGGTGACTCACAAGGATGCATCCAGGCAGCGGGACGCCCTGGTGCGCGTGAAGAGCCGCCGGGCGTCGTCTCCCTCGCCCCCGCGGAAACTTGACGACAGTGCGAGGTACTGCGAAAGGGTGGGAGGCAGGACGGGCGGCCTGGGCGGCGTCTAAATGCAGCAGTGATGCCTACACAGGGCTTGCAGCATCGTCGCGCCACCCCCGCCAAAAAACTGGCCAACATGGAGGCCAGAGTATTTTTATAAAATCACAACCTATACAGAAGCAACAAGATAGAATGGTATGCCCGGCAGGGATCGAACCTGTAACCTTCAGCTCCGGAGGCTGACGCTCTATCCAATTGAGCTACGGGCACCCAATAGAATTGCCTTTCATTGGAGGGAGTGCATAAGATAATCTCGGTTCAGTCGACTGCAAGGCGGGCTTGTGGCGCTCCTGGAGGCATTTTTCTTGCGTGACGAGTCCGCCGGGTGCTACATTAAGCGTGGTATTTGCCTTGTCATTCTTCTTTTGGAAGTCAACCCATCCACACCATTCCGAAGGTCAGGAGCCTCGACACCATGTCACTTCGTCCGCAACCCCATCATCTTCGTTTTCGCCAGGTTCATTTGGACTTTCACACATCTGGCGAGATTCCTGGCATTGGCGAGCGTTTCGACAAGAAGGAGTGGCAGTCGACCCTGAAGGCCGCCCATGTCAACTCCATCACCCTGTTTGCGAAGTGCCACCATGGCTGGCACTACAACAACACCGAGGTTGGGCATCGTCATCCGCACCTTGACTACGACCTGCTACGCGCTCAGTTTGACGCATGCAAGGAAATAGACGTCAACGCACCGATTTACATCTCCGCGGGTTTTGACGACGCCCTGGCGGCCGAGCATCCCGAGTGGGACTCGATTCCCGTCGATCTCAAGACCATGAAGCCCGTTGCCCAGAGCAACCTTGACGCGGGGTTCCACAAGATTTGCTTCAACTCCACCTACGTCGAGCACCTTTGCGAGGAGATCAAGGAGGTCATCCGCCAATTTCCCAACTGCGATGGCATCTTCCTTGACATCATCTGCCAGTGGCCCTGCGCCTGCCAGAACTGTGTCGACATCATGAAGAAGAAGGGTCTTGACCCCCACAATCCGGAACATCTCCAGCAGGTTGCGCAGGAGGGTCTTGAGAGATACTACCGCATGACCACGGAGGCAGTTCTTTCGGTTGATCCGAAGATGCCGATCTTCCACAACTCCGGCCATGTCAAGCCGGGGGACCGTGCCACCCTCGACAACAACTTCTCCCACCTTGAGCTGGAATCGCTGCCCACGGGCGGCTGGGGCTACGACCACTTTGCACTCTCCGCAAAGTATGTCCAGACACTCTCCCATGACTACCTGGGCATGACCGGCAAGTTCCATACCTCCTGGGGCGAATTCGGAGGCTACAAGCATCCAAACGCACTCAAATACGAGTGCGACGCAATGCTCGCCTTCGGCGCCAAATGCAGCATCGGAGACCAGCTCCATCCATGCGGAAAGCTTGACAAATCAACATACAGGATCATTGGCGAGGCACTCGCGGACGTCGAAAAGAAGGAACCCTGGTGCGACTACGTCAAGAACGTCGCCGAAATCGCGATTCTGACAAAGGCGGCCGTCGAGGCGACCACCGCCCGCGACATCCACGGGGACATTGGCGCGGGGCGAGTCCTCCTCGAAGGACACTTCCTCTTCGACATCATCGACATGGCGGCGGACTTCGGCAAGTACAAGCTCATCGTCATTCCAGACGACGTGCTGATTCCCGCCGCGCTGAAGACAAGGCTGGACGCCTACCTGGCTGATGGCGGACGCCTGCTCCTCTCCGGCAGGAGCGGCCTTGACGCGGACGGCAAGCCCCTCTTCGACATGGGTGTCGAATTCTCCGGGGAGAGCCCCTACAAGATTGACTACATGATTCCCGCCCCCGAGTTGCAGGGGACTGACATCGACTCCCCGATGGTCATGTATCAGCCGAGCCAGCGCATCAAGGCGACCGCGGCCGGCGCAAAGGCGCTTGGTGAAATCTACGACCCGTATTTCAACAGGACCGACCGGTTCCACTTCTGCTCGCACCAGCACACCCCGTATCGCCCCGACCCCACGGAATACATCTCCGGCGTCCAGTACAAAGGCATCACCTACCTTGCGCACCCGGTCTTCACCATCTACAAGGGATGGGGATGCGTTCCCTTCGCGGAGTATCTCAGGAAGATAGTGAAGCTTGCGCTTGGCGGCACTCCGCGCCTGGAATGCAACATGCCATCGACCGCGCGCGTCAGCGTCATGGACCAGGCGGGAGAGAACCGCACGGTCATCCACCTGCTCTACGCCAACGTGATTCCCCGCGGCGGCGACAAGGTAATCAACGGGCTTGAACTCTGGGGCAACGGAATCGTCATCGAGGAACTCATGCCCCTGCGCAATACGGAAGTCACATTCCTCCCGGAAAAGCCCGTGAAGTCACTCACCCTCGAACCCCAGGGAACCGCCCTGCCCTTCGACACACTCCCGGACGGACGAATCGCCTTCAAGGTCGATGAGTTCTCATGCCACCAGATGGTGGTGGCGCACTACTAGGCCGTTGCCGGAAGTAAAGACCAGGGGGAGCCGGCGCCGAAAGACGTCGGCTCCTTCCTCTTGTCTGAACCGCCATCATCCGAGACAGCAGGGCAAACTATCAACATGGCAAGGATTCTATTCGTCTGTCACGGAAACATCTGCCGCAGCCCAATGGCGGAATTCGTCATGAAGGACATGTTGCGACACGCAGGAATCGAAGATGTCGATGTCGAGTCGGCAGCCCTTCATACCGACGAAATCGGCGGCGACATCCACCCCGGGACGAAAAGGAAGCTGCGGCAGGAGGGAATCCCCTTCGGACACCGCGCCGCCTGGCTCCTGACAGCCGCAAAGGCAAGACGATACGATATGATCATCGGAATGGATGCGCACAACCGACGAGACCTGCAAAGGTTGCTGCCAGCCGATGAACAGCACAAAATCCACAGCCTCCTGGACTGGTCGCCAAACCCCAGGGACATCGCGGACCCATGGTATACGGGGGACTTCGACGAAACATACAGAGATGTCGTCGAAGGATGCGGAGAATTACTGAAACTCCTGGGCGGCAAATAAACGCCGTCTATAATAATATCATTATAACTACTTGAAAATCAATCACTTGCGTGATTGCCTCCATCCGAAGGGGCATCAATGACCTCCGACTTGTCGCAGGACTCCGACGGCTTTTCGGAGCCGCTCTTCATTTCGGTCTGGAGACGGACAGAGAAGGGAAGCCCCTTGACCTGCAATGATTGCCTGACGAAGATATTGAAGGCGGTCGTCAGGTTCATCCCCAGGTTGCCGAAGAGCTCCTCCGCTTCCTTCTTGAGGTCAATCTCCATTCGGATGGAGAGATTTGTTGACTTTGGCTTTTTCATATTGCAGAATGTATCATTTTTTACGGAATTTGCACGAAGATTTCAGTAAAATTTGCAAAACCTTCAATAAAATGATATATTCTCCTCGTTTACGCGATCTGTTTTTGTTCTTTTGGTTTGGGTCTCAAGTTTCTTTCATTTCAACGAAGGAGGTCATTATGATGCTGAATCTTTTGGAAGAGGGTTTCAACCTGGGTCTTGGCGTTGCGTCTCTTGCCTGTGGGAAGGTTGACGACTTGGTGAAGGAGACCCTGGACAAGGTTGGCGTGAAGGTTGAGGACAGGGCTGAGCTGCGCCAGAAGCTGATTGACGAGGGCAAGGCCGCCCGTGAGCGCATTGCCTCCACCGTGAAGGAGCAGAGTGCAAAGGTCAGCGAGTACATGCCATTGGCTGGCAAGCTTGACGCCATCCTCGGGAAGCTGGAAAAGCTCGAGGCGGAGATTGCAGAGCTGAAGGCTGGAAAATAGCCGAACTCGAATCATATTCTGAGGACGCGCGGGAGCGAGGTTGCATCCGCGCGTCTTTTTTATTGCCATGCTTCAGGACTTGGACACAGAGCGCGAAAGCGCGTTCTTCCGCATCTTCCAGGAATACTTTGACTTGGAGAGGGACGTGGGGAGGCAGCACGACTCCGCGAACTACTCCCTCGACAGGCTCTATCCGCTGGCTGCCCTCGCCGGCAACCCCGAGCGCGGCATGAGGCTCGTCCACATTGCAGGAACCAAGGGCAAGGGCACCACGGCGTATCTCACGGGCGCCCTCATCTCATCCTCCGGCCACAAATGCGGCGTCTTCTCCAGCCCGCATCTCGACACAGTCAGGGAACGCTTCCAGGTCGACGGGGAGCTTGCGACATACGATGAACTGGAAGGCATCGCAATCCCGCTCTGCGAAAAACTCCGCGAAGCAGACCTTCATCCGTCCCTCTTCGAAATATTCACAGTCCTGGCGCTGCAGCTCTTCCGCCAGAAGGAAGTCGAATACGCAGTCCTGGAGACAGGCATCGGCGGACGGCTGGACGCCACGAACTACCCCGAAAAGAAGGCGCTGACCATAATCACCCCCCTCAGCTACGACCATACTGCGCTGCTGGGAAGCGACATACGGCAGATTGCCCTTGAGAAGTCGGGGATTCTCCGTGCGGGGACTCCACTCGTCCTGGCAAGGCAGCCATACCCTGCGGCAGAGAAGACCGTCCTGGAATGCGCGGCAAAGCTGGGCGCCGAGGTATTCCGTTCCGAGGGGACCTCCGCTCCGGACTGGCTCCCACGCAACTCCGCTCCGTATCTCCACGAAAACCTCCAAAGCGCATGGAAGGCAGTGGAACTGCTTGGAGTGACGCCAAGGCAGGAGACCTTCCGGATGCCGCGGCTCCGCGCACGCTTCGAAACACTCCGTGAGGAGCCCCCAGTGATTCTGGATGCCGCGCACAACGGCGACAGCGCCAGACGCCTCGCCGAGGCAGTCGCGGAATGCTACCCGGGACGCCACTTCGTCTGCATCCTTGGAAGTGTCCCGGGAAAGGACGTGGCTGGGATCGTGGGGGGATTGAAGGGGATGGACGCGGAATTCATCCTCACCAACCCCGAGACCCCGCGGGGAAGCGCCCTCCCCGAACTGGAGGCGGCCGCGCGGAAAGCCGGGCTGAACATCCGGGAAGTAATGCCCGTCATCAAAAGCCGTGGCGACCTGCCACAGGACATGCCATTGCTCTTCACCGGGTCGTTCTTCACCGCGCTTATCGGTGAGGAACTCTTCTGACAACGGGGGAGCCACCGACCGCCCAAACCAAAGGCTCTATCTGGGCGCCAGCTTCGTCAGACCAATCCCGTGGGAACTCTTCAGCAGAATCCAGTCCCCGTCGCGGGCTATTGACATAAGGCGGGCGCGCGCCTCCTCCACATCCCCGCACGATATCAGGCGTCCGTCCTCGACAAGCGCCTTGGCGGCGGAGCACATTGCCGACCCCACCGCCACAATGCATGCTTCGGGAAACCGCTTCCGCGCAAATTCCAGGACCGCCTTGTGTATTTGCACCACATCGCCCCCAAGCTCCAGCATGTCGCCAAGGGCAAGGATTGCGCGGGCGCCCTTCGGCTTGACCTCGCCAAACCACTCTATTGCGGCTCGCATGCTCGTCGGATTCGCATTGAAGGCATCGTTCACCCAGTGGACTCCCGCCCTCTCGACGACCTCCATCCGCTCGCCGGGAAGGACGCAACGCTGAAGCCCCGCCACAACCTCGTCTGGCGTACAACCAAATGCAGTGGCCGCAAGGGCGGCACACGCGCCGTTGGAGGCCGAATGGGCGCCGCCAAGGCGCCAGCGCACGAGACGCTCCTCGCCGGATGAACGCCATTTCAGGCGAAGACGGAAGAGCCCATCCTCCTCCCCAAGATACTCGTACTCCAAATCCGCGCCCGAACCGTTCCCGAAGGCAAGGACACGTGCGCCGTCGGGGACGGCGGCGCGGAGGATTTCAGCGCCCGTGGCGGCGGCAGGGTAGACCGCGGTCCCGCCAGGAAGGATTCCCTTGAAAATGGAGGATTTTTCGCGGGCAACCCCCACCAAATCGTGGAAGAACTCCAGGTGCGCCTCGCCAATGTTGCAGACGACCCCCACCTCTGGAGGCGCCAACCTCACAAGCGAGGCTATCTCCCCGGGGTGGTTTGTCCCCATCTCGATGACGGCCACACGTGTCGCCCCGTCAATTCTGTAGAGATTCCTGGGGACTCCGAAGTGGTTGTTGGTCGAGCCAGCCGTCTTTAGCACCCCTCCGGGAAAGTGTTCCTCAAGGATTGCGGCGCACATCTCCTTCGTGCTTGTCTTCCCGCAGCTTCCAGTGATTGCGAGAATCCTGGCCTGGGGAAACTGCGCGCGGTGCCAAAGCGCCAGATGCTGATATGCGGCAAGGGAGTCCTCCACCTTCAGGCAGGGGCATCCAGACGCCGAGGCGGCCTGTAGAACCGACGGCGGCGGGTCGTCCTGGACCAGGAGGCATCCCGCGCCCTTTTCGAGGGCGGAGGGGAGATACATGCGCCCGTCCGTCAATTCTCCCTTGATGGCGATGAAGAGCTCTCCTGGCGCAATGGTGCGGCTGTCGTCGGTGAGCCTTTCGACTCCCGAATCCATTGACCCTGGCGCAACAAGCCATCTGCCGCAGGTGGCCTTTTCAAGTTCGGCGAATGAAAGGAAGGGCATTTCCAGACAGCGCGGGAGATTCTCTAGAGCTGGTCGACGGGGGTGTTGAGAGTATCCTCGTCAAAGGGGGCTTCCTCCTTCGTCGGGGTGGAGGGCTTTGCGGGCCCCTGGGGGCGGATTGCCTGGGAATCGGGCAGCTTCTTGTGGATTTCGGCGATGATTCTTTCGGCCAGCGCCTCGTCGGACTTGAGGAGCGCCTTCGTCTGTTCGGCGCCCTGCCCCAGCTGCATGTCACCGAAGGAGAACCAGGAGCCACGCTTTTCAATCACATGCATGTCAAGCGCAACTGCGAGAATCGAGCCGGCACGGGAGATTCCCTCGTTGAACATGATGTCGAACTCGCACTCCTGGAAGGGGGCGGCCAGCTTGTTCTTGGCAATCTTCACCTTCACCTTGTTGCCCTGCGAACGGCCGTCAGGGGACTTGATGACCCCGGTACGGCGAATCTCCATTCGCATGGATGCGTAGAACTTGAGGGCACGGCCGCCAGTAGTTGTCTCGGGATTGCCGAACATGACGCCAATCTTCTCCCGAATCTGGTTTGTGAAGATGACGCAGGTGTTGCTCTTGGCGGCAATGGGGGTGAGCTTGCGGAGCGCCTGGCTCATGAGCCGGGCCTGGAGGCCGACATGCTGGTCGCCCATCTCGCCCTCGATCTCAGCCTTCGGAGTCAAGGCGGCGACCGAGTCGATGATCAGGACATCAATTGCATTCGAGCGGACGAGGGTCTCCGCGATATTCAGGGCATCCTCGCCGCAGTCGGGCTGCGCCACCAGCAGATTGTCGGTGTCAACCCCGATGATGCGGGCGTATCTCGGGTCAAGGGCATGTTCGGTGTCGACGAAGGCGCAGGTGCCGCCCGTCTTCTGGGCGTTCGCGATGATGTGAAGGCACAGGGTGGTCTTTCCGCTGGATTCGGGACCGTAGATTTCAACGATTCTGCCACGGGGGACGCCCCCGATGCCCGTCGCAATGTCAAGCGCCATGGAGCCGGTGGAGATGGTCGGCACGTCAATATGCTGCTGGTCGCCAAGGCGCATGATGGAGCCCTTGCCGAACTCCTTCTCAATCTGCCCAAGGGCAAGCTTCAGGTTACGCTGCTGGATTTCATTCCTGGAGACAACGGGCTGTTCCTTTGCCATGATTCTGCGCGGCTATTGCCACCGCCGCTGGTGGGTGTTGATGCGAGTGTATTTTTGGCGAATGAAAAGTAGACAGTCTGACGCAGAAGATAGCGGGAAAACGCAGTTTGTCAAGCAGAATCTCTTGAAAAAGGCGAATTTTTATTCGTGTTTTTTTGAGAGATGCGAGACCGCCCTTGCGCCGGCCTCCTCAGAGTCTCCAGTAGAGATAGTCGTTTTCCTCGCACTCCCTGCGGTCGAGGATTCCCTTGACGTCGAGGAGCGCCTTCCTGCCCGGGGAGTAGAGGGCGGACAGGTCGGCGGGAGTCATCTGCGCAAAATGCCTGTGGGCGACTGCGATGACGACTGCGTCAAGCCCTCCTAGTTCCTCGATTGGCGTGAACGAGACCCCGTAGAGCCGCTTTGCCTCCTCTGCGTCCGCGATTGGGTCCGCCACCTGTGGCTCAATGCCGTATTCGCGCAATTCCCTGACGATATCAAAGACCTTGCTGTTTCGGGTGTCGGGGCAGTCTTCCTTGAATGTGAAGCCGAGGATTGCGACGCGGGCGTTCCGGACGGGGCGCCCTGCGCGGATAAGCGATTTCACGCAGTTTTCGGCGACGTAGCGCCCCATTCCGTCGTTGATGCACCTTCCCGCGAGAATCACCTGGCTGTGGTATCCGGTGGTCTCAGCCTTGTATGTCAGGTAGTATGGGTCGACTCCGATGCAGTGCCCTCCCACAAGCCCGGGGCGGAAGTTGAGGAAATTCCACTTGGTCGATGCTGCCTCCAGGACGGACTTCGTGTCAATCCCCAGTCGGTTGAAGATAATCGAGAGTTCGTTCATGAAGGCAATGTTGATGTCCCTCTGGGAATTCTCAATCACCTTCGCGGCCTCGGCGACCTTGATGGTCGGCGCACGGTGGACTCCCGCCTTCACCACCAGCCCATAGACCTTCGCAACCTGCTCCAGGGTCTCCTCGTCCATCCCGGAGACTATCTTCTTGATATTCTCAAGACGGTGCGCCTTGTCACCTGGATTGATGCGCTCCGGGGAATAACCCACCTTGAAGTCCCGACCGCAGGCAAGCCCCGACTCCCGCTCAAGAATCGGAACGCAGACCTCCTCCGTCACCCCGGGATAGACTGTGCTTTCGAAGACGACTATGCTCCCCGGACGGAGGTTCCGCCCCAGCAACCGGCTTGCCGACTCGATGGGGCGAAGATCAGGGCGGTGGTCGTCAAGGACGGGGGTCGGCACTGCGACAATATGGAAGCAGGCCTCACGGAGCCTGGCCGGGTCGGAGGTGAACTCCACCTTCGTGGAGGCAACGGTCTCGTCGCCAACCTCGCACGTGGGGTCGACCCCCCTCTTGTAGAGGTCGACCTTCTCCTGGTTGACGTCAAATCCGATGACGCGCACACTCCTGGCAAAGGCCACCGCGATGGGCAGGCCGACATACCCAAGACCAACCAGCGACAGCGCACCGTCACCGCCCTGAAGCCTCTCGTAGACTCTGAAATCCATTTCGCCTCCTTATTTTTCGACGAGATTCACGCAGGAGCCGTCCGCGCAACCGCAACCGCCGCGATACCAGCCTATCGCCTCACGGAGCCCGTCCTGGAAATCGTAGGACGGGGCATACCCGAGGATGCGCCGGGCCTTTGAGATGTCGGCGCAGGAGTGGCGTATGTCCCCGGCGCGGGGCGCTTCGAAGCGCGGCTTCGCGGAAACTCCCAGGAGACCCTCGATGACACGCAGAAGCTCGAGCAGGGTGACACGCCCCCCCGCGGCAATGTTGAAAACCTCGCCTGACGCAGCCGCAGGGGCAACCGCGGCCCGGAGATTCGCCTCGACGACATTCTCGACGTATGTGAAGTCGCGGCTCTGAAGCCCGTCCCCGTAAATCACGGGCTCCTTTCCCGCAAGCAGGGAACTGACAAATCTTGGAATCACGGCCGCGTATGGCCCCTCGGGACTCTGGCGGCGGCCGAAGACGTTGAAGTACCGGAGCCCCACCGTGGACAGACCGAAATGCCCCGTGTATTGGCGCGCCCACTCCTCGTCGCAGCGCTTTGTCAACGCGTATGGGGAAAGGGGCGTCCCTTCGCAGCCTTCGACCTTCGGCAGGCTCTCGTCGTCGCCGTAGACCGACGAGCTGGATGCGTACACCACCCGCGGGACTCCGCATCTTCGCGCAGCCTCGAAGACATTCAGCGTGCCCCGGATGTTGTTTTCGCAGTATCCAAGCGGGTCCTTGAGGGAACGGCCGACGCTGCCCCAGGCGGCCTGGTGAAGAACGCAGGAGACGCCGGCGCAGGCCGTCTCGCAGGCCGACAGATTCCTGATGTCGCCTTCGACAAACTCGTAGCGGCTGTCGTCCAGCAGGAAATCGACATTTGCCCGGCTGCCCGTCGAAAGGTTGTCAAGGCAACGGACACGGCATCCCTTCGCAAGCAGGGCATGACAGAGGTTGGAGCCTATGAACCCCGCGCCGCCTGTCACTAGAAATAACGTGCCTTCTGGAAAGGCCACATCGCCGTATCCCATTCAATTTCTCCTGGTTGTCTGCAAAAAAACATGCCTCGACATCAATATATCCCTCCCGACCGCCACTCTCCGTTTACCGCGCATGATGCAACTGGGAACTGACGACAAAAAAACGCAGGCAAATGGCGGCGAGGACATGTGACGCGGCCGCCCCACGCCATTTTCCCCGGGCGTCTAACGCTCCGGAAAGGGGATGACGCCCTTTTCAAGGACGCCGTCCTTCCAGGGGATGTTCCAGGGTGGCGCAAGGGATTTGCAGGGGGCGCCGATGAAATCGTCGAGTAGACGCGCCTCGGTATGCCCGTCGACGAAGACTGCGTCAACGCGGTTGGCGTGGCGATTCGGCCCCTCCAGCTTCGAATCCCAGTCAAGGTCCAACTCCTCCATCAGGTTTTCCCAGGTGTTTTCACCGTAAATGATGCACGGATCCCCTGAGTCGCAGAGAAGGTAGACGCAGGATGGCTGGCGGATTGCAAAGAGAGGACCACGGTTGCCCTGGGTGCCATCGTAGTTCCATGCGTAGGAACCATCGTAGGCGCGAAATCCATCCGGAGTCGCATCAGGCTCCTTCGCCATGCTGGAAGGACAGATGAGCAGACGGGTCGACCCGTAGTACGGATAACTCCACCCCGGCCAGTTGAGACCAGGATGCTCCAAGGGAAGCGCCTTCGTGACGTAAGGGGGAAGACGCCCACGCCACTCGTCAGAATATAGGGTCATGGCCGAGGCCAGCTCCCGCAGGTTCGACATGCATTGAATCTGCGCCGCACGCTGACGAGCCTTCGATAACGTCGGCGCTAAAATCGAAACCAATACCGCTATTATGCCGACAACTGTCAGCATCTCTATGAGGGTAAAGCGCATTCTGCACATGAAAAAGCCTCCTCTACGCATCTCGAAACATGGATTCAGGCATCCTGGACGAATATGCGGACGCCACTTGCCAAAGCATAAGGCGCAGAAGGTTTCAAATCAAGTCATAACTTACATAAACATAGATAGTTATATAATTGCGTCCACTTTTGTCACCGCACCACCACCGCACCACCACCGCACCACCACCGCACCACCACCGCACCACCACCGCACCAC
>OQWM01000032.1_pt1 | contig 61205 bp, 44 predicted proteins | sample 1691531 | NCBI WGS metagenome assembly OQWM01 (sample SAMN03418257, study PRJEB22391) | human gut metagenome | biome: human-gut; feature: organic feature; material: feces | host: Homo sapiens | place: Tanzania | collected 2013-01
ATACGCCCTCTTTGTCGGGCTATTTCGCCCCATTCGGGGCTCAATACGCCCTCTTCGTCGGGCTATCTCGCCCCATTCGGGGCTCAATACGCCCTCTAGCCCCACTCCAACCCAATTCCCCCCTCTCCATTTATGGAGAGGGGGTGACCGATAGGCCGGGGATGAGGTCAGGGGCGCGAGTAGCCCCACCTCATGGTTTGTCTCTTTCCGCGTTTAGGCGGAGTCGGGGTGGGAGAGTCGCGGGGCGTGTGCGCGATTAGCGTTCGATCCCGGTGAAATAGAGTGCGACGTTTTCGAATTCGGCGATGGCGTTGGCTCGTTTCATGAGCATGAGGCCGGCGAGGCCAGCGCTGCCCGTGGCCGATGGGGTGATTTGCGTGTGCGTATGCGCGAGTTTGTGGGCATCGGCGAGTAGCGTTTCGTCGGCGACGAGTGGGATGCCGCCGGTGCGTAGCATGGTGCAAACGATGTTGTACCAGTCGTAAGTTTCGTCGTCGAGAATGCCGTGTGCGATGGAGTGTGGAGCGTCTTCCCAGGGCCACATGAAGAGGTGTTTGTTGGCGGCGGCGTATCGGACGGCGGATTGAACGGCGGTGGAGTCCCAGGCGGCGCGAATGCAGTCTGCCATGACGAGGAGTTGTGCGATGTTTTCGGCGCTGTGGTCGTTGGCGCGTTGTTCGAACGATAGGTCGTCTTGGTAGGCGTTGAGTTGTGGGAATGGTTTGTCGTGTAGTCGAGCGTCGATGACGCGGACGAGTCGGTCGTAGGCGCGAGCGAGTGGGAATGCGCCGCGCGTTTGGACGGTGTGGAATCGCGGTAGAACGGCGAGGGGCTCGTGTCGCATGACTTCTGCGAGAGCTTGTGCGGAGCTCGAGGCGAGTGCGCCGCCGCCGACTTGAACGAACATGTGGTGGCATGTTTGGTTTTCGGCGTGCCATCGGTCGAAGATTTCGTATGCGAGTGTTTCGCCGCCTTCGATGGTGAGCCCGTTGTCGGGTCCTTGGCATGTGAAAGGGATGGCGCCGTTGGCAACGGCTTCGAGAGAGCGGAGGTAGCATGGGTCACCCAATTCGCCTTCGCGTCGCTCGCAGATGTGCAAGTTTGCGCCGAGCGTTTTGAGTCGTTCGACGACGCTTGGTTCGGCGTCGGTTGGGATGAAGACTTCGAGTTGTGCGCCTGCGGCTTTGCAGACGACGGCGGCGGCTAGCGCGGCGTTTCCGCAGCTGGCGATGGCAAATGGGGCTTTGAGGGAGGCGGGCGAGAGATTGAGCAAGACGCCGAAGAGATGGCGTGCTTTGTGCGAGCCTGCGACGTTGTGTGTTTCGTCTTTGACGAAGAGTTTTTGGAGCGGATCGAGACCGATGGCGTTGGCCAGGTTGGTTTCGATGGTCAGGGGAGTTTCGGCGAAGCCCGTGCCGTCGATGGCTTGGAGTGCGCCGTCGAGTCGGGCGATGCGCTCGAGGTAGTCGATGTCGGTGTGGTGCGAATTGAGGCAACGGTGATAGCCCAAGAGGCGGTGGCGATAGCGAACGAATGGATTGTTCGAATCTTCGAGTTTACTGCGTTGCCAGAGTGGCGTCGTGACGACGTGTTTTTTCTGAAGGATATGGTTGACTTCGGGCATGCATTCGCGATTTGGACACGAAAAAGTCGCCGAATCATAGGCGTGTACGCGCGTTCCACAGCCGATACAAGACATATAATGGTGCTGAGGTATCATGAAGCCTCCGAGGAATGTTGAAATGCCAAAGGTACCGAGTGCGCACACGGAGGCGTCTCTGGTACCTCAAAATTCGAATCGTATTTACAACGAATTCGGACGACTCGCAAACCCGAATCACCTTAAAAAGATCCCCTGACCTCACCCCCTAGCCCTCTCTCCATAAATGGAGAGGGGGAACTGATGCGCGCCACGGCGGGCGGTCAATCGTCGTTTGTGAATTGTTCGATGAATTTGACGACGATGCCGTTGAGCGAGGTCATGGCTTGATCGAAGTTGAAGTCGTAGTGGTCATCGCCGTAGATGCAGTCGGAGACGGATTTAAGAGCGAGGAATGGCGTATCGTTGCGCAAACAGACTTGGGCGATGGCGCCGCCTTCCATTTCGACGAAGAGGGGGTTGAAGTTGTCGCGCATGGCATCGGATCGAGGGCTACGCTTGGCAAACCAATCGCCCGTGGCACCGAGCCCGCACAGATATGGGACGGCGATTTTGTCGAGTGCGCGTTTGGCGCGATCGAGGTACGAGACGGGGAAATGGATGCGATTGACCGTGCTGACGTATGCCAAGGGATCGCCGCATCCGGTCGTGTCGACGTCGTGCTGAATGAATTTATCGGCGAGCATAATCGTGCCGATGGGGGTGTTTACGAAACAGCCTGCGACGCCGACATTGATGATGAGATCGGGGGCATATCGATCGATGCAGAGCTGTGTTGCCATAGCGGCGTTGACTTTGCCAATGCCACCGGCACAGGCGATGAGGTTTTCGCTGAAACGATAGAAATTCACGCCAGCGGCGGATTCTGCGCATTCGATTCGTTCATCGCTAAGAAGTGATGCGATTTCTTTGCGCATGGCATAAAAAAGGACAATTTTCATCGGTGCTCTAAAACTCCTGTTTCGGATGAGCATGATCGGGCAAACGGCTCGCCCGAGCGGCGCGTATGTATCACAACTCATCGCAAGATACGCATTTTTTTTGGCATTCGCGAGCTATGTTCGCTTTTTATAGGCGATAATGAACCAAATTCAGCCTTGAGTTCGACACGGTGTCTTTCGCCCCCCCGATCTGCTTGTGGCGCCGAAAGCGCGTCATAGACGCAAGAAGGTAGGTAGATGTATGATATCGAGCAATCGCATGATGCAATTGCTTGGATTTGGGGATATATAGGGCGGCTCGCCGTATGGGGGCATTTGAATTGACGGCGTTTTTGTAGGATTTGCATTGCTAGCGCGTTTTTGGCGACGGAGATAGTGGGCCATGAAGGATAAGAAGAACAACTATTGTAATAAGGATAGCCGGGGCTATAGTAAGGACAACCGAGGCGATCGAACGGCCCCCAAACAGCGGGCCAACAAGGGTGGAGCGCCGCGCGGTAGCGAGCAGCCCCGTGGATATGAGCCGCTACGCGGCAGCGAACGCTACGAAGACCGCCACGAGATGACGAAATCGTTTTGCGTCTGTGGCGTGCATCCGGTCGAAGAGTCGTTGCAGATGATCCCTGCAAAGGCGTTGCAGAAAGCGCGTTTACTCGTTGCGCAATCGCGCGAAGAAAAGTCGATCGAAACGATACGCGCATTGTGCGAAGAGAAATCGGTCGAAATCGTCGCTTGCGATGTGCGCGAATTGACGCGGCGAGCAGGCGAAACGCGGCATCAGGGGGTATTGCTCGAATTGCCCGAGTTTCAATATACCGAGATCGACGAAGTACTCGATTCGCTGAGTGCGCAGCCGCTCATCGTCGTGCTCGATCAAGTACAAGATCCGCATAATTTGGGCGCAATTATTCGGTCGGCGGCGGCGTTTGGCGCCGATGCCGTCGTGATAGCTCGCGATCGCGCGGCTCAGATGACGGCGACGAGCATCAAGACTTCGGCGGGACAGGCGTATCGCATTCCGATTTGTCGGGTTTCGAATATTGCCCAAACACTACGCGAGCTCAAATCGCGCGATTTCGTCGTCGTCGGTGCCGATATCGACGGGACGCCGGCACAAGACGTCGATTTCCATCGGGCGACAGTGCTCGTGATGGGCTCGGAATCGACGGGAATGCGGCGTTTGACGCGAACGATTTGCGATGAAACCGTGCGAATATCACAGAATCCGGAGGTGGAATCGCTCAATGTGAGCGTTGCGGCAGCCATTCTCATGTATGCCGCATCGCAACAGCGCAATCTCGGCTGGGCACAATAGGAGATAGGGGGATTTAGCTCCAAAGGGAATGGTGGCCCTGGGCAGTTTTGGGCGAAATTGCGAAACGGTGCTGAAAAACTTGCCATTCTTTGCTATGATATTGTCGCGATTTTTTCGCATTATAGCAAGTGTGGCATTTTGCCGCATTTGCGTAGTGCTGATTTGGGACTATCGAGATCGCGGCGATTGTTCGTCGCAAGAGAAAGTATTTTTTTATGGTTGGTCTGTGGCGTTTTGTGCGCTCGACTGCGAAGATTAATCCTGGAACGAGGAGAGTTCAATGAAAACTCAGAATTGGCTTTATGTAAGCTGTTTGATTGGAGCGTTTGCCGTATATGGCTGTGGCGACGATGCGACATCGGGCGGTTACTACGGCAGTATATGTGGCAACGGCGTCGTCGAAGACGGCGAGGCTTGCGACGATGGCAACTCGGTGAGTGGCGACGGCTGTAGCACCGATTGCAAGGCAATCGAACCCGGCTATGTGTGTTACGAAGGGAAACCGTGTGAACAGGTGAGCGGGGTTTGCGGCAACGGCAAAGTCGACGACGGCGAGGCTTGCGACGACGGCAACCAGGTGAGTGGCGACGGCTGTAGCGCCGATTGCAAAAAGGTCGAATCGGGTTGCAAATGCCCAGATAAAGGGGGAGCGTGCACGTGCAGTAGCGAGTCGATTTGTGGCAATGGCGTCGTCGAAGGCGACGAATTGTGCGACGACGGCAACACCGACGATGGCGACGGTTGCAATGCCGATTGCATGGGCATCGAGAATGGTTGGGAATGCCCGCCCGAAGGTGGCAAATGCTACCCCGAAAATGGCTATTGCGGAGACGGGATCGTCAATCGCGTCGGCGAAGAATGCGACCCAGGCCCAGATGGGCTCATCGGATGCACCGACGATTGCAAGATCAGAACGGGCTACGACTGTGAGACGGATTCGGAGGGTAGATCGAATTGCTGGGAAATGGGTTGCGGCAACGCCAAAGTCGAACCGAAGAACGGCGAAGAATGCGATAACGGGATGGGCAATAACGTCGAAGTCGGTAGCTATGGCTTCGACGATGATGGCAAACCGAAATGCGATAATACGTGCCATTTCGTCGCCTATTGTGGCGATGGCACGCAGAACGGCGACGAAGAATGCGATAATGGTAGCGATAACCTCGACAACGCCTACCAAAAGGATCAAAGCAACGGTTGCACAAAGCAATGCAAAAAGGCTGGTTGGTGCGGCGATGGCAAATGGAATGGCGACGAAAAATGCGATCCCAAAGATCCCAAGTCGAATAATGGATGCACCGATGAATGCACGCCCAAAGAAGGATATGTCTGCAGCACGTTAGACGGATCGTGTGTTTTGAAATCGGAACTCCCCGAGCCAGAATGTGGTAATAAATACATCGACTTAGCTCTTGGCGAAGAATGCGATCAAGAAGGCAATGGGTGCACGGATTGCAAAGCCGACAAAGGTTATAAGTGCTTTGCGAGCCCCAAACCGTGCAGTGAGTGTTCGGCAGTTGCCGGGAATCAATGCAAGGAGCTCAACTGTGGCGACGGCATTGTCGATCCCGATGGCTACGAACAATGCGATCTTGGCAATGACAATGGCAAGGGCGAAGGTTGCTCAAAAACTTGTACGATCGAACCAGGCTATGCGTGTAAGACTATACAGAAAGACGGAAAACAAACGAGCGTCTGCAACACGGTTTGTGGCGATGGAATTCGCACGCCCGATGAAGAATGCGATGCAGGAGTAAATAACGGCAAAGGCAAGGGGTGCTCGGCGGCATGCCGCATCGAAGACTACGCCATTTGCACTTCGAACGAAATCGGAAAGACTTCGAAATGCAAAGCTGGCAAGTGTGGCGATGGCGAAATTGGCAAAGGCGAAGTATGCGACGATAGCAACTCGGTGGGTGGCGACGGCTGTAGCGCCGATTGCAAAGCCGTCGAGGCTTATTTCACATGCCCCAAGACAGGTGGAAAGTGCTCACTCACTGAGTGTGGTGACCGCAAACTCAACGATAACAACAAGAGTTTTGTCGGCGAAGAATGCGATCTCGGCACTGGAAATGGCGAGGGCACGGGATGTACGGATTTCTGCCGCCTAGAGCCTGGCTATGAATGCAACGGTACGAATTGCACAAGTGTTAGAAAACAAACGTTATGTGGCAATGGCAAGCTCGAAGGCAACGAAGAATGCGACGACGGCAACAAACTTGGTGGCGACGGTTGCTCGCCCGATTGCCGCATCGAAACGGGATTTGAATGTTTCAATAACGATACGACTAGCGCGAGCGTATGCCGACCGACGTGCGGCGACGGAATTTGGAATATTACATCGACGAAGACCCCTGGAATAGAGGCTAAATCTGTAAAAGATCTCATCGAAGAATGCGATTTGGGCGAAGACAACGGCAGAAATAAGGGTTGCACGATCGATTGCAAACTCCAAGAAGGTTATGATCTCAAACTTCCAAAAGTCGACTATCCCGATACGATCGAACTTCCCGTTACATTCCGCGATTTCAAGGGGATCGATGTAACGGCGGATAACGATAAGAGTACGGGGACAAATAAAAACATCGGACGCGCCGATGCTAATTGGATCGAAAAGATTAAAAATAAGTATAGCGCTTTCGGATGGAATGATTGTGAACGCTGGCAAGACGTTACAGGTGCTCAAGGGAAGAAGTACCCAATGAATCAGATTAAAGCAGGTAACGGACACCCAGATTTTGAAAACTTTGGTGGTAATCTGTGTACGGGTATATTGGGAACTGAAGGAATAGGCATATTGGGTCGCGATGGCAAGCCCGTATTAACAAATCAGAGATATAAAGCTGCATGCACAACAGTTGTAAATGATAATCCATCGAAAACAGTCAAGACACATCTTCTATGTCAAGCATCGTTCGATACGTGGTATCGCGACGATGCAAAGATGAACTTGAATATACCTAACGGCAAATTATTACTCGCTAAACAACCTGGCACAGAGGATACTTATGTATTCGATAGTGATAATCCGCCTGCTGCAGCAAAAGTCGTTAGCGGTATATATACTTATTCCAATATTAATGACAAATTACGAATAACGAACGCTCAGGGGAAGGTTTTAACGAAGAGCTACTTTGCTCCGCTCTATGATTTTGGGCTCAACGAAGGTATTGTCAGTGAATCTCCTTATCTCAAAGATGAAAAAGCCAACGGCAGTTTCACGACAGAAATACACACGACAATTCAATATCGAGGTAACGTTGCAACACTCGAATTTAGTGGCGACGACGACGTATGGGTATATCTCAACAACCGATTGTTCGTCGATGTCGGCGGCATGCATTCGGCAGTCACAAAGAGCAACAGTATTAAAGTCGAGGATTGTAATGGCCAAAAGTGCGACAAGACGTTTGGCCTCTACGACGGTGGCATCTACGATTTGAAGCTCTTCCATGCCGAGCGAGCGCGATCGGGATCGAACTTCAAGCTGACATTGACGGGATTTGTGCCGACGGCAAAGAACGTTCCAGGCGATTTCAAGTCGGTGTGTGGCGATGGCATCGTCGCCGTCGGCAAAGAAGAATGCGATTATGGCGATAAAAATAAAAATGCCGCACTTTATACATTGATGTCGTGCGATCCGAATACTTGTAAAAAAGTGGGGAAAAATAATGACCCCCTCAAGACGTGTGGCAATGGCATCGTCGAACCTGGCGAAATGTGCGATACTGGCTTCCTTTGCAAGGAAGCCAAATATCAAAAGATTTGTGAACAGTACGGTCTAAAATTCGTCGAAGACAAGAACTGTAGCAAAGAGTGCACAATCGTTGGATCCAATTGCGGCAATGGCATCGTCGAATCTGGCGAAGATTGCGACTTGGGCAAGAAAAATGCCAAAGACGGGGAGTGTACACCAGACTGCAAATTACCCCGTTGCGGTGATGGATACGTCAACAGTGCAAAGGGCGAAGAATGCGATATGGGCGACGTCGAGAATGCCAAAGGCATCGTTTGCACAGAGAAATGCAAGTTCCCGTATTGCGGCGATGGCATCGTTTCGGAATACAACGGCGAAGTTTGCGACGACGGCATCAACGACGGATCTTATGGCCATTGCGGCATCGGCTGCACGAGTTGGGGTCCGCGTTGCGGCGATGGCATCGTCGATGCCGGCAAAGAAGAATGCGACAACGGCGCAGCCAATAAAGATGGCAAATATGGCGGTTGCACGACGTCATGTACGTGGGGACCGCGTTGCGGCGATGGCATCGTCCAAGAAGGAGATAACGAAGAATGCGACGAGGGCGCCAATAACGGTAAACCCGGTAGCGGATGTACGGTGGCGTGTCGTATGATCGTGAACTAGGGTGATCTCACATTCCTAACCCGTGACCTCACCCCCAGTCATGGACCTCCCCCCCTGACCCCCTCTCCATAAATTGAGAGGGGGAATTGACATCTGCCTGCGGCAGATGTGAGGTTTGGGGCGGGGGGAAATAGAGCACCCTGATGGGGCGCCAGAATACAGCCTGGGGTAAGCGTAGCGCAACCCCGGGCGACAAGAGCCCGTATTGAGCCCATAGGGCGAAATAGGGCGACCGCGAAGGCGTATTGCCCAACGGGCAATAGCCGTAGCCAAAAGCCCGTATTGAGCCCGCAGGGCGAAATAGGGCGACAAAGAGCCCGTATTGAGCGATAGCGAAATAGGGCGGCTCCAAGAAGTGTAACGATTGGAATGAAATAGATTGACACAATTGTGCGACGAAAATATGCAAAAAATGAGTAGGAACAAAGCGGATTTGAGCGTATATTAGCCGTTACCGTATGTTGAGGTCATTGGTTGGTGAATTTCAGTCAAGACGCTAGGAGCCCAAATGAGCAAAATTGTAGGAATCGACCTTGGAACGACGAATTCATGTATCTCGATAATCGAGAATGGGGATCCGGTAGTCGTCGTCAACAACGAGGGGCAGCGCACGACGCCGTCGATGGTTGCGTTTTCGACGAAAGGCGAGCGACATGTAGGTGTGCATGCGAAACGGCAGGCGGCAGTCAATCCGGAGCGTACGATATATGGGATTAAGCGGCTGATTGGGCATCGTGAATCGGATTCTGAGGTTCAGGAGCTCGAGCGCGTGGTGCCATACCACATCATTCCGAGCCCGTCGGGTGATGCGTGGGTGCAGATAGATTCGGCGAGTTATAGCCCGCAAGAAATCAGTGCGATGATAATATCGAAGCTGAAGGAGAGTGCGGAGTCGTATTGTTCGGAATCGGTGACGCAGTGCGTGATAGCGGTGCCAGCGTATTTTAACGATGCGCAGAGGCAGGCGACGCGCGATGCGTGCCAGTTGGCAGGGCTCGAAGTTTTGCGCATTATGAACGAACCGACGCTTGCGGCGTTGGCGTTTGGTTTGATGAAGCGCACGAATGGCTATGTTGCGGTCTTCGATTTGGGCGGCGGCACGTTCGACATTTCGATTTTGCAGTGTAACAACGGCACGTTCCGAGTTTTGGCGACGGCGGGCAACAACCATTTGGGCGGAAACGACTTCGACAACGTCATACAAAAGTATTTGCTCGATCACTTCGTCGACGAAACGGGCATCGACATTACGAGCGACAAGATGGCGATGCAACGGGTGCACGAGGCGGCCGAGGCGCTCAAGTGCGAGCTTTCGACGCTGACCGAAACGACGGTGAACTTGCCGTTTTTGGCGATTGGGCCGGCTGGCCCGGTGCATTTGTGCATGGACGTGACGCGCGACGAACTCGAGCAACTCATCCGACCGCTCATCGACAAACTCGATGCGCCGTGTATCGACGCGATGAAAGAGGCAGGTTTGTCGGCCTCCGACCTCGACGACGTCATCTTAGTCGGTGGCATGACGCGCATGCCATGTGTTCGAACACATGTCGAAGAAATCTTCAAAGCGAAAGTGAGCCATGGCGTGAATCCCGACGAGGCCGTTGCGCTCGGCGCCGCTGTCCAATCGGGCATTTTGGGTGGCGATATCCAAGAAGTCGTATTGCTCGACGTCACGCCGCTCAACCTCGGAATCGAAACGAGTGGCGATAGAGTTTCGACGATTATCGAACGAAATTCGTCGATTCCGACAAAAGCATCGAAAATATTCACGACAACCGAAGATAATCAGTCTTTTGTTAGGATCACGGTCGTTCAAGGCGACAAGCAACGCGCCAGCGAGTGTGCTCGCTTGGGAACGATATTACTGACCGATATTCCAAAGATGGCGGCGGGTGTACCTCGTATCGAAGTCGAATTTTGTATCGATGCCGATGGCGTCGTAAGCGTGCAGTGCATCGAACGCAAGACGGGCTTGACGAAGAAACTCGTCATTCAAGGGAGCGTTGGGCTTTCGGGGCAACAATTGCGCGATGCCCAATCGCGGCTCTAAATAGCCCTCTCGTAGCGTCGATATTGCCCATTCACGGCTTTTCATTTCGGTCAAATGTGATAAAAGCGCGGTCATTGCCGCGCTTTTTTTGTGCGCATTGTGCCATTGTGCCATGTTGCGTCGTGATATATGCGCTTATGCAATATGCTATATGATCGATAAGATTGTCCGACACTTCAACACTCGTCATTTGTGATGAAACGATACCAAACACTGACTCTACTCGCCCTACTCTCTTCGAGTTTTATGACATGTATAGCTTGTGGCGACAAAGACGCCGACAGGCTCGCCCAAATCGAGGCCAAAGCCGAACGCACTCGCACGGTACTCGCCAATCAATGCACGCAGAACAGCGATTGCATCGTGACGGGATGCCGCCAGACGATGTGTCGCGCGATGCCCGAGCCCGATTATTGTGATCATCGCATCGTGTTATCGATGGAATCGGCCGACGATGCCCAAGCGGTGAAGCGCATCGTCGCCGAACAGCTCACCATGCGCGAATCGGATACAATCCGCATCGGAGGCTACTCTGCCAACCGCTGGACGCTTTCATTCCATGCGACGCAAGCCCAGCGCGAGCGCGTCGAGGCGACGATCAACAGCCTAGCGCATTCTGGTTTTGCGCGACTACACCCGCAAGCAGCGCGCTATACAGACGAGGCATATAAGGCGCTCGCGGCAAACGACCCGGACATTTCGCTCCGAACAATGCGCGGTGCAGGAGCACTTATCGAGAAGAAAATTCGGTCTGGCGACGTTTTATCGAAAGATGATATTCGCAACGCGTGGGCGCATCTGGAACCGATACAAAACGTTCGCCTCGGATCCGACGACGACATCGAGCGCATCTGGAGCTATGACGTCGTATTTGACGCCGTCTCGCAGCTCCGCCTTTGGCCCGTCGACAAGCGCCAGCGACTCTCGGTCAGGCTCTGGAAATCGCTTACTCATCGCATCGACAACGGCGATATCGTCGTGACCGGCGAAGTCGGCGACAACATGGTCGACACGCTCCGCCGCTGGACGGAATCGGGATCGCTCATCTTGCTGACGTTGGGCAACGAAGTCATCGCCACTGCGCTCCCCGACACGCCCATCGAAGACGGGCGATTCGAGCTCGTCATCGACGATGCCGCCGAAGACGAAACGCAAATCGACGCCATCGAAATGCTCGAAAGCATCATCCACATGCACGGTGCAGTCTACATCGACGCCCAAGCGACCGCCTCGGTCGAGCGCGACATCACATGCCAAGAGCGCTTCCCACGCGAATGCGCCTGCATCGACGGCTATTGCGGCTGGCGCCTAAACGCCGACTACAACGCCTGCCTCTACGAGTAACGCTCTGAATTTACAGGCTTTTTTTTACATCTTCGAGCCCATCCGTGGGGCGCGTCAAAAAAACGCTCATCGTTCATTTTTTTTCTTGACATTTCACAATTCATCAAAATCGTGCATTTTAAGCATGAGCGTCGTTTTCTTTTTTTGAATGATGGCTGCGGCTATTTCGCCCACTTTGGGGCTCAATACGCCTACGCGGTTGCGCTATTGCCCTAGGGGGGCAATACGCGCAACAATGGGCTACGGCTATTTCGCCGCTTTGGGCTCAATACGCCTACGCCGCACGGCTATGTGCTCACATTCGTTGCGCGCATACGCCGTGCCATGCGCCTATTTGCAAGCAAATACGGCGCATTTTTGGGGTTTATGCCCAGTCGTCATCCATATCTCCGAAATCGAGATCGACGAGGCTCTTCGATTCCGAGATGCCCTTTTCACCGACATTGGCGATGAGCGAAGTGAAAGAATCGTCCGAAATATTGAGATCGTCGAGAGATCCGAATGAAATATCGCGTGGTTCTGCTTTGGGCGTTTCGGTGAGTGCTACGAGTCGCGCTTTGTTTTCGTCGTCGGCAGCTTTGAGTTCTTCGACTGTTTTGGAGAGGGATTGATTTTTATCGGAGAGCGCTTTGTTGACCTCGGACAAGTTGGCGAGTTCTCGACGCAATGCGTCGATGGTCTCTTGATCGGCATTCTGCGCTGTCTTTTGCGCTTCGGCGACGTCGTTTGAATTTGTCGATTCGATTTTTTCGGTGAGTGTTTTATTTTTATCGGAGAGCGCTTTGTAGGCTTCGGACAAGTTGGCGAGTTCTTGACGTAATGCGTCGATGGTCTTTTGTTTTTCTGCGATGTCGCTCGAAGCCTTCGAAGCGCGGGCATCGGCTGTATCGATCTTTTTGACCATTTCGTCGATGGCTTCGTTTGTGACGGGGAACATGATTTCGGGGACGTAGCTGGGATCGAGAGTTTGAAGTTTCTTTTCGAGCAAGACGACTTGTGCACGAGCGATGAGATAAATCTTGTGATTGTTCGAGGCGCGTTTTTTTGCTTGCTCGCTCAATTTATTCGCTCGCGCCAAATCCTTTTTGATCGGCTGATTTGCATCGGCGAGCGATTTTTTGGCGGCATCGAGTTGCGATTTGAAATCGCGTTTATAGGAAGCGAGCTCGCTACGAACGTCTTTGAGCGATGCCGCGAGTGAGGCGTTATCTTTTTGCAATCGATCGAGTGCAGCTTCGTCTTGAGCAGTTTTTTCAGTCGATTCAGCCGTTTTCTCTGCAACAGTATCGGAGACGCGTTTTTCGAGCGAAGCGATTTGTTGCTTGGCAATCTTGAGTTCGTTTTCGAGATCGTCGTTCAGGGAACGCAAGTCGGCGAGTTCGCGCTGTCCGGAATCGTTGTTATCGGCATGATCTTTGAGTTGCATTCGCATGCTCTTGTTATCTTTGCGAATGCTAAAATTCTCTTCTTTGAGCTTCGCCAAATCGGCTTTGAGAGATTTGATTTTTTCGCGCAAATCGGCGGTTTCGGAATCGCAGTCGTTATCGGATTTGCTGGATTTATCGGCGTTATCGGCTTTGCTAGATTTATCTGCGTTATCGTTCGCTTTTGCCGAAGTATTGAGAGCCTTGAGTCTGTCGAGTTCTTCTTTGAGATTGTCGCGTTCACGTTGAATGGGTTTATAAGCGAGCAAATACTTATCGCGCTCTTTGAAGAGCGAGTAGGTATATATCGCTAAAATCACCAGAACGATAATAGAGAGGATGAAGAAGACTTGGTAATCCATAATTCTAACCTAATCATTGCATCATATTGGAGTGTATGAATCGAGCGACGCGCCACCCACTCCAAAACGCGCAAAAACTCTGTAAACCCCGACGCGTCACATAATTGGGCATAAGTATGCCTTGATCGCGATCAAAAAGTAAACGTCAATCGCGATAAAAGGGCAAAAAGTGGGGATTGAGACTAGATTTCCGTCCCATCCCATCGGAATGTGTTGTGAATTTGCTCGATACCACCACCAATTTTTGCCCGGCAGAAAAGCCTAGCTCGCTATGAGTGCTTGGACTTCTTCGAGCGAGAGACCGGTTACTTTAGCGATATCGTCTTCGGGCATACTCATTGCGATGAGATTGCGAGCGATCGACGATGCTTTTTCGTCCAAGCCGAGCTTTTTGCCCTCGTCCAAACCGAGTTTTTTGCCCTCGTCCAAGCCGAGTTTTTTGCCCTCATCCAAACCGAGTTTTTTGCCCTCGTCCAAGCCGAGCTTTCTCCCTTGTTCGATTAAATCTGAATCGTATTTTTCAAAGAGCTCGCACATATTCATCCTCCTCTGAAGGTTAATAGAGTTACTTGCTTGTTGCTCGAACCATTGTTGGCCTGTAATTTCATAGAGTAGCTGAAGGATTTCTGACATATATTTAATCTCTAGCTTGGGCCAATCGTCGATTTGCTTCAAGCGTATCTTGCGCAAAAAAATCGCCAATACCTTTAGATCGCCCGTCAGTCGTTCGATTTGTTCATCGGTCAGCCACGCCAATTCGATCACCTCGATTTTGTATTCTTGAAAACGCGATGCGAGATTGGGCGGTACAACGCACAAATCGCTGAGCTTTCGAGGCGTATTCCATCGTTTAGTATAGCCAAAATAAAGGACTCGCGTAAATATCGGAACGATTTTAGTGCGCCTTTTGCTGTTTTGGCTTTGAACAAAGTAGCCCATTGCATCGTAGAGCATAGCGACGACTGCGTCATCAGTGAATCTTCGCTCTTTTAGATAGTGTAGCAAAGCATGAATCAATGTGCAATGAACACAGCAAAAAAAAGAAGCATTTTTGTGCGATTTGAGCCGAAATCGCGACTCGTAAAAACGGCAAATCCCGCCGATGGGGGCGGGATTTGGGATTGAGTGAATCGCTTTGGTTTATGATGGATTTATACGAAGAGGGCTAGATCGCAGTTCTGAGCGGGACCGAGGAGTTTTTCGATGGCTCGGGCTTCGATTTGTCGAATGCGTTCGCGCGTGAGGTTAAATTCCTTGCCAACTTCTTCGAGTGTGTAGGACTTCGACTCGCCAATGCCGTATCGTAGCCGCAGGATTCGTTCCTCGCGTGGCGAGAGCGTGGTGAGGATCTTTGCCATTTCGGAATTGAGTGCTTCGGTCGTCAAAGCGTCGAGCTGATTTGTCGAATTCGTATCTTCGATGAAATCGCCGAGTTTGCAGTCTTCGTCTTCGCCGATGGGGGCATCGAGCGAGACGCTCGTCTTTGAGATTTCGTACATTTTATCGACGTATTCTTCGGTGAATCCGAGAGCTTTTGCGATTTCCGAGTGAGTAGGCAAGCGACCGATTTCGATTTCGAGTTGCCGAGATGTTCGCATGATGCGGTTGATGACTTCGGTGAGGTGAGCAGGAATGCGGACGGTTCGAGATTGGTCGGCAAAAGCACGAGTGACGCTTTGTTTGATCCACCACGTCGCATAGGTTGAGAATTTGTGTCCTCGTTTGTAGTCGAACTTTTCGACGGCGCGCATGAGGCCGATGTTGCCTTCTTGGATGAGGTCGAGCGGCTGCATGCCATTTCGCATATAACGCCGAGCGATGACGACGACGAGTCGCAGATTTGCCGTAATCATCTCGGAGCGCGCCCGTTCATAGCGGGCTTTGCATTCTTCGATTTCGCAAATATCGCGTTCGAAAGCATCGATATCGTCGACTTTCGACGAAAGCGAGGCGCAAGCGTTTTGATAGTTGAACCACAAAGTTTCGTATCGCAAGCATTGCGATCGCTTGCAGACATATGGCGTTTTCTTTTTGCCCTTAAATCGGCGAATTGCGGCGAGCAAATCACGCGTGGCGACGCCATGAAAGGCGCAAATTTCGAGCCATTCGCGCTTCGCTTGCATGAGTGGTTCTGCCATTTTGAGGAGTTGATTGGCAACACTCATGATATAATCGATACCCAGATCGAGCGATTGGATGATTTCGATGATTTGACTCTGACAGGATTTGTCGCCACGATTCATGCATGCCAACAATTTCGATAACTCTTCGAATCCTTTGATCATCGACTCACCCGATTCTTCGCGTTCATCGTCTTCCATTTGTCGATGCCCGACGAGATCTTTGAGCTTGATTTCGCCACGACAAAAAGCCGAGACTTGATCGAGGATCATGCATACGCCTGGTTTAGTATTAAAAACGGCTCGCATCATTTTTTCGCGAGCATCGGTCATTTCATAGCCTAAACGCTCTTCGTCTTCGCGCGCGAGAAGAGGGAGTTCGTTGACACTTTGTTTATAGAACTGAAGCGAACTACTTTCTTCGGACAATTCGCGACAAATCTTGGCGAGCTTTTCAGAAGTCTGGGAATCATGTTCCGACGCAAAATCTTTTTGTGCACTTAACATAGTCTTATCTCCGTTCCCCTAGTTTAACCCACCGCACACAAATGTGCGCAAGCGTGAATTATGCAAGACGAGAACCAACTCAAGATGTTTTTGTTATTCATTGATTTTGCTGAAGAATTTTCAAATAGCTATATTTTATCTGGACAATAGACCTACGACATTTTCGTCATAGATAAAAATTCTCAAGTCAACACTTGACACGAGATAATTTGAATTATGGAGGTCAAAAACCGTCAAATCGCGCTCAAACTTAGGATTTATAGGGGTTTGAGCGATCTGCGACAATCGTGTCAGAGGATAGAATATGGCGATTTTGCGGCAAGAGAAAAAACAGTCCAACTCAGACGCCGTCGCAACGCATGGACGACGCCCAGAGAGTGTCATGCGATGGACTAGATGATGAGTTTGCATGCGGGGCAAAGATCTGGGACGTGGCCGCGAGCTTTGCAGACATTTCGCCCGAAGAGGATCATTTGGAGATGTCGCTTTGTCCATAGTGGAGGATCGAAGAGTTTGCACAAGTCGGCTTCGACGCCCTCGGGTGTATTGGATTGCGACCAATTCCATCGCTTAGCGAGCCGCATAATATGCGTATCGACGGCAAAAGCAGGTATACCAAATACATGCGATAGAATGACGTTTGCGGTTTTTCGCCCGACTCCGGGCAAAGATTCGAGTGCCGCTCGATCGCTCGGGACGATGCCATCGAATTTATCGACGAGTTGCTTTGAGAGGTCGCAAATCGATTGCGCTTTGCGCCGATAGAGCCCGCATGGCTTCACGATCGTCGCTATTTCTTCGACGCCAAGTGCGGCAATGTCGCGCGGATGCGTACCGTGGCGCCACAAAAGAGGCGTCACTTCATTGACGCGTTTATCGGTACATTGCGCCGAGAGCACGACGGCGACGAGCAATGTATAAGCATCAGAAAAATCGAGCGGTATCGGTGGATCGGGATAATAGGAGTCGAGGATATCGCAAATTTCTCGGACGATTAGCATGTCATTCCTTCGAGTGTCTTTTTGACATCTCGCAAAATGAGACCTTCGATGAGGGTAAATGGTGCAAGCGTCGTATTGATGTTTTGAGCGACGTTTGGTGGTAGGGAAGCGAACAAAATAATCGGCGCTTTGACGCCAGCCATTCGCAATTCGCGACAAATCAATAGCCCTTGCATACCGCGAACGTGGGCTTCGGCACTGGCATAGTTACCGCAGAATGCGAGGCTATTGGCGAGCCCTTCGATATCGCCATAGAGCTTATCGATAGGCGTCGTATCGAATCGCATATCGGCTAATATGACGTCGGGTTGTTGCGCATCGATAGCGCATTTTAAACTCGAATAGTGGTCAAATACGAACAGTTCGAACGGTGGAAGTTCAGTCCTGTAGGTATTGAGAAATCCCGCATACTCGCCATTTTCCCCGAGATCGTCGATCAAATAGATTCGCATCAGACTCCGTCTCCACATAGTCTACGTAGATCGTGCATTATAACATTGAAATGCGAGAATCGATTCCCAAAAGGCGATCACGTATGCGATTATTTGCATTTCTTATCGAGGAACATCTGAAGGATGAGAGAGGCAGCGATGGCATCGACTTTATTCTTTTTCTGGGATCCGGTTGTTTGCATTGCTTGGAGCGCATTTTCGGCGGCGACAGAAGAGAGTCGCTCGTCTTGTCGAGCGATTTTGATATTGGGTGCAACGGCTTTGAGCCGTTGCAAGAAGGCTTTTGTGCGCTTAATCGCCGCGCCCTCGGAGCCATCTAATTCGAGGGGCCAGCCGACGACGATGCGCGTCGAACCGTGTTGAGCGATGATATCGGCGATTTCTCGATAGGGATCATCGGAATGGCGAATGTGAATCGTCGTCAGAGGCATGGCAATGTTCGTATCTGGGTCGGCAATAGCCATTCCGATGCGCACGGTACCGATATCGATGGCGATAAGAGGGGAACTCATCGCGCATCGCTCCAGCAGAGGCGATAGAGCTTTCTGCGCAATTCATTGATATCGTCGGTAGAATTGGACAAATGCGTGCGATTGGTGAGTAGCGTGATGCAACGCTTTTTGTCGAGGTCGTACCAAACCGAGCACCCCGTGAACCCCAAATGCCCGATGACGTGATCGTCTTTATTTGCGCCCGAGAGGGAATTATCGCCAGTTGGGCGATCCCAGCCCAAGGCATAGGGTGTTTCGATATGTCGATATGAGACGAATTCGTTGATAATTTTCTTCGAGCACGGGAACGAACCGTCGAATAAAGCACGAACATAGGCATCGATAGCCCTAGCCGATGCAAATAATCCGGCGTGCCCAGCCCGATGCAAAAGCGCTCGCGCGTTTGAATCGTCGGGGTGACCTTGGGCGAATTGATGCCCGACTTTGCACGTTGCAACGATTTTTTTCTGTTCGATTTTGTGCAGGGGGCAAAACATCATCTCTTCGTCGAGTCCGAGCGGGATGGCGATTTTATTGGCAAAGATATTGGAGATGGTATCGCCGTAGAGATCTTCGATGAGGAAGCCCAATAATATGTACCCCAAATCGGAATAACAATAGGTTGCCCCATCGGTTCGCGGTTCGGATTCTTGAAGGATTTCTTCGAAAGGCTCGCGAGCACTACGGAAGCGCGAATACTTATAATGAGAACCACTCAAATCGATCCATGGTTTGAGCATGGTATGATGCGATAGAAGATCGGCGATGGTGGAGCCGAGAAGCCAAGACGGCACGCCGATGCTATCGAAATTGACGAGTTTGAGACTGAGGTCGAGAAATTTCGCATTGACGGCTTGCATGATGAGGCCGGCCGTAGCGATAGGTTTCGTGATGCTTGCGACATCGAATAGCGTCGAGTGGTCGACGGGGTATGGCTTTTGGTAGGGATTAGAATGTTTTTGGGCAATGGTCGTGCCGACGGCGATATCGGCACGAATGCCACTTTTATCGGAGACGACGAACTGTGCAGCCGAGAAATGCGACTGTTCAATGGCGTTTTGCAATAGTTCGACGCACTTATCGAGTTGCGGCAACGGCTGTGCTAGGTTGAAATCGGTCATATCTGCGCAATCCTCGTAAAATCGAAAGGCGGGGAAAAACAGAAAAACTCCTGCCGAGGCGGGAGTTCTAGAGTAATACGAGTGCGAGCTTTGCGCAATCTTTAGAGATTAAGCAAGCAATTTTTTATCGGGGCAGGAGCCGGATTTGTCGAAGGAGACGGCTTTTGCCGAGAAGGCATCGACGAACACTTTGAACATATCGAGGTCGTGCGTATCGAGGATTTGATACAAATCCATTTCGAAGAATGTGTTGAGCATTGCGCACGTATTTTTGTGGAAGAGTCTCCAGATGCGGCCGTTGGTGAGGATAGCCCATTGGAGGTTCGTGGCACGCATTTGTTCGTCGAGTTCGTATGCGGGAGGATCGCCGGCTTTGCCCTCTTCGTCTTTGACGGGTTCGTCGAGGTTTGCGCTCCAAGCGGCGAGCTTGGCAATGCCACATGCGCCATTGAAGAAGGCGTGCGTGCCGCGACCACTGACGTGAGCCAAGAAGGCGTTGGCGCTATCGAAGAGCGTGTATTCGATGCGCATATCGTCGCCGAGGGGTTCGTTGTGGCTGTGCGTATAACCCAAAACGTGAAGAGCACGGTTGACCAAGAAGAAACCGACTTGGGGAGCGGTAGCGTCGTCTTTGAGATAGCCACGATGGCGATCGAAGTGTTCACAAATTTGTTCGAACTTGTCTGCGATCTCCGCATCGGTGAAGAGTTTGGAAGCAGCAAGTTGATCTACGGCATCGGCAACAAAGAAATTACCGGCATTCACAATGGTGGTTGTCATGAAATCGTACTCATACGAAGAGATAAGTAATAAAACAGCCGCGCAAATCGACGCGACCCCCTAAAAAACGCCGTTCAACTACCGAACTTATCGCGCATTGTCAAAGATTTTTTTCATATTTCAAGGATAATGCGCGATATTGATGCGTCGAGGTGGATGAATTACGAGGTGGGTTCGAGTGCACCAAAGAGTTTGACGTTAGAAGTTTCGATTTCGTTGAAATCGAGGTCGTATTTCCAAGTTTGGTAATTGGACTTTTTGAGTTCGATAGTCGTCTTTTTCGATGAATCGATCCCCGAGATATCAAGAGGAGTTTCGCCTTTTCGGATGTTTTTTCCATCTTGGACGAGGTAGACCATGGCGCCAGAGGGGTCGGAATCGATGTGAACATCGATTTGAGCATTGCCATCGAGTTCGACATCGATAGATTTCATTGCTTGCACGACGTCGATAGATTTTTCGACGGATTCGTAGCCAGCACGCGAGACGCGCAACTGATAAGAGCGCCCGACGATGCCTTCGAGCATTCTGGGCGAACCGATGCCAGCTTGCCGTTTGCCATTGACATAGAGCATGGCATCGTCGGGAGAGATATTGACGCTGTATTTGACTTTTTTGAGGATTGGGCGCGTCATTTCGAGTCGGCTTTCGGATGTGCCGTTTGCCAGCGAGAGCGCGAAAGTCTCATTTTCGTAATCGGGCATGGAGACATCGACGAGATAGTCGCCGGCTTGGAGATTATCGAATACAGGATTTGCGCCTTTTTGTTGTGGCAGATTGGGATCGTTGGGATTTGCGTTTTTGGGATAAATTTTGACGACGGCTTGAGCCGAATCGGGCACGACCGTGAACTGAACGGTAGCCGAGGTTGGGAGGTTGGGTACGGGTTTTGGGAGCTCGACGACGCCTGTGACGAGTAGGACGGGGCAAGCGATGAGCATGATGCAGATGGCGACGATGAGCCCGACGAGTCCTTTTCGAGTACGCGCTTTGCGTTCGGCTTGTTGAAGTTTGACGAGGACCGAAGGGGTTTCTTCGGGATCGATGCCCTCTGGTTCGAGTTCGATATCTTCATCGGAATTGACATCGGAGACACAGATTTCGAGGCGCGGCCCGGAATTATCGCCGTCTTTCGTCGCGGGTTTGAGCCCCGGGAGTGAGACGGGCTTGACGCCTGGCATGGGTTTGCTCGTTTCGCCGACTGTTTTTGTGGCACGTCCGGGGACGGGCGGCAATTTAGAAGCGAGTGAATCGAGTTTTCGAGCGCCGGATCCGGAAGCGCCGACGATGGGGACGGAGCGATGGGATTTGCCGGCCGTAGGCTCTGCATAGCGGACTTCAGCTTTCGGTTTTTCTTCTTCGGTAGGCTTATCGTCGGCCAGGAGGCTTGGATCGAGCACGCCAATGTCTTGCGTACGAACGTCTTCGCTGGCGATGGAGGCATCGGCGTGTTCGGCGTTATATTTATCGATATCTTCGACGGTATTGATCGTTTTGAAGATGGGGAGCAATTCCCATTCTCGGTCATAAGTATCTTTGAACGTCGTGCACATCCAAGTTTGGAGATGCCATTGGGTGAAGGGCGTTTTACAGCTATTGATAAAGTCGAAGAGATCGATGACCATCTCGGCAGCCCATTGATACCGCTTCGTAATGTCGCGTTCGAGGGCTTTCATACAAATTTTGTCGACGGATTCTGGGATCATCCGATTGTATTTGGATGGTTTTTCGATAGGTGCATTTTGGATCATATCCAAAATGGCAAATTCGCTTTCGGACTGGAACAATCTGCGTCCGGTGAGGAGTTCCCAGAAGACGACGCCGAGTGCGAAGATATCGGAGCGATGGTCGATATCTTTATCGGCGGCTTGTTCGGGGCTCATGTAGCTAAATTTCCCTTTGACGACACCGCTTTGAGAGTTGGATGCGCGTCGCGAAGCTTTTGAGACGCCGAAGTCGATGAGCTTGACGACGCCATCGTAGGCGACGATGAGGTTTTGAGGGCTGACGTCGCGATGGACGAGCCCGAGAGGATTGCCTGTGCTATCGACGGCTTTATGGGCATAATCGAGACCTTGAGCGGCTTGTGCGATGATGAAACACGCTTGGCTGACGCTCATGATCTTTCGTTGACGTCGATAATGGCTTTGAATGGCTAGGACATCGCGCCCTGCGATGAATTCCATCGCGATGTAGTGCGACTGCCCGAGGCGCCCGAGCTCATAGATCTGACAGACGTTAGGATGTTCGAGTTCGACGGCGACTTTCGCTTCGTTGATGAACATCGTGACGAAATCGGTATCGGCGGCGAGGTGTGGCAAGATGCGTTTGATCGCGAAAAAGCGTTCAAATCCGGGCGCGTTGAGCAACTTTGCCCGATAAACTTCAGCCATCCCCCCGACGCTGACGCGTTCGAGTAAAATAAATTTTCCGAAAACAACTGGATGTATCACGTTCCAACCACCACTATACAAGTAGAGCAAAACAACCGCGCGGCAGTCTAATCTAATTCCCAAAAACTCGCAAGATCGCGACGGCTAAGGCACAAAAAAAGCGCGTATGCCAACGGCATAGCGCGTCGCGGAGGCGTATTGAGCGAATAGCGAAATAGCCGAAGCTGGGCGCCGTATTGGCAAAAGCCAATAGGCGCCCCCAAAAAAGCGCGAATAAACAGGCTAGAAGTGGCTAGAAGTGGCTCATTTAGCGATAGATGGCCGAGACGAGTTTGTTGGCGATGAACGAGCCGGCATCGACGGCCATGTAGTAGAAGGCGGAGGTGACTTCTTCGTCGGACATTTTGAAGAAGGCGGTGAGGTTTGCGACGCCCGCGCCCAGGCGTGCGGCATCGTGTGCGGCGGCGACGGCGTTGTAGTTTGGCCTGGCGTTTCCGGTGACTTCGACGCTGACTTCGACGTTGGCTTCGGCGACGGAGCTCAGGACGCTGGAAACTTCGCGCATGATGGAGACGCCGGTGCTGTAGACGGTTTTCATTTCGGGGGTGTAGACGAGTTTGAGGTCGGCTTCGACAAAGAAGTTCATGGGCGACATGAGGGATTCGGCCCAGATGCCGTATGAGCGAATGTTGAGCATGATGCGGATGTCGGGGTTTGTGCTATCGGGGACGACTTGTAGGTGTGTGGCGTCTGTGAAGCCATTGTCGAAGCCGAGGGCGACGTTTTGAGCCATGACGGTGGAATCGATGATTTTATGTAGTCGTTTTTCTTGGTCGGCGCTGACGGCGACGGCCCCGATGCTACTAGCGGTATTGACGATGGAGCCGATGGTGCCGAGCGTGCCGCGACGCGAGGCCATGACGTCGTTGGGTTCGATGTTGACGGCGACGGCGGCTGTCGTGGAGATCGTGCTCTTGTATGTGGCCGATTTACCGACGTATTCGCCCAAGGATGGCCCGCATGCGGTTGTCGTGGCGACGATCGAAAGCGAGAAAGCCAGACCGATAAATTTTTTCATATCTACACCTTTTTGTTGTGAGAAATGCCACCGTTGTAGTGGCAAATTGGAATAAACGGATTTTGCCCGTGAGGTGTTGGTATCATTTTTATGCAAATGAAGGAATAAATTTGCACAAAGATGCAACAGACGTCGCGAGCGGCCTCTTCGAGAGGGGGTTTACAGCAAGAAACGTGCCGATTTTTATATAGTTTTTGGCGCGAGGTATGCCGCCGAGGCGATTTGAGGGGGATTTTGGGGGCGATTTGAAAAATAGATGCTGTGCCCTACTCTATTCGCTCTCGCAAGGCTTGTCGGGCGATGGGGGCGGGGGCGTCGATGGTCATAGCGTGTTGGCCGTCGAGCCCGGTCGTATAGAGGATGTCGACGCCTTCGCGGCGGATGCGATAGAAATAATCGCGCGTTGCGGTTGCCGAGGCAGTATCGGAGTCGGCTTGCGGTCGCGGATCGTGGGGATCGAATAGCGATTGAGCGTGAGCGGGGGCGCTGGCTTGGGCGATGTCGAGTATCGTCGCGGAGATCGTTTCAGGGCGAGCAATTGTCGTTTGAGGTAGGCTAAAGTGTGCGTTAGGCATCCAAAAAGCGTATGGCGAGAGGAGTTCCCAAGGGCTGAGCGTTTGTTCGTAGCCCAAGTGGGTTTCGCCGAGGGAGTTGCCGTGCGTGCCCCATAGGACGACGAGCGTATCGGCGGGCAGTTTTTTGGCAAATGCGCCGATGGCGTCGTCGACGACCGACAACTCGCCATCGTAATAGGCTTCGAGCTGTTTGGCGTCTTCGGCAGAGGGGTTTTGTTTGACGATGAGATTTTGCATCGATTGTGGCGTGACGGTGCCCGAATAATTGGGGACAGCCCAGAGTTCGAGTTTTTCGCTAGGGGCTTTGTAGGGGAGCCGGAGCTCGGAAATATGCACGAAAAACAAAGACTTCGGTTGAGACGCTTTGAGAGCTTCGGCGACGCGGTCGAATACGGCCTGCGACGAGACGACGTTTTCTTTGTTGAGAGCATGAACGGCATCGAAGCCTTGGGCGAAGCCCTTTGAATCGTCGGCAATCGACGAGGTCGAAAAGAATTCGGAATGCCATTGTTTTTCGCGCATGGCTTCTGGCAAAGTCGTGAGCGATTCGCGGAGATGGGTGCCCGTCGTCGCGACGCCGTGGGCATCGGGCGGTAGGCTCGTCAAAAACGAAGCGACGGTCGTCGCAAGCGATAGCCCCGACGCCATGACGACGCCAGAAATGCCTTCGTCGTAGAGTTTCGAGAGCGCGGGCGTCGCTCGGCGTTTTGAGTTTGCGGTGAGCCTATCGGCACGGAGATTGTCGACGGCGATGACGACGATACGGCTCGGAGCGATTCTTTCGCGAATCGAAGATAATGAGTGTTTACCGCGTGGTGTGGGTTTATCATTCTCATTTACATTAGAATGTTGAATTTTATTCGCGATTGTCGAGCTATCATCGATGATAATTTTTGGCGGCGTTATCGAGATTTGCGGGCGTGGGTCGGTTGGCGTCGAGAACCCATCGTCGTTGAGTGGAATATCGGGAACGATGGAGATGCGGACGGCTTTTTGAGCGTATTCTGAGAGGTCGATCGAATGGTGAATCCAGCAGGCGCCTGGTGCGATGGGAATATCGTGCACGATTGGTTTCGCGCCATCGATGGCGATTTGGACGCGAAGATTTGCCGCGGTTTCGAGATATGGCGCTGGGGCGGCAGAGAATTCGAGCATGGCATGGTCGGGGACGACGAAGAATCGGTCGATGCGATGCGATTGAGCGAGCGGATAGGCGTCGATTGGATGCGAGAGCGTGCGCATGGGGGCAAGTCGTAGCGCTGTGGGGAATGCGCCGACATCGTAGCGCCCGAGTGGGCGTTTTTCGTTTGTGATGCCGATGCGCACGAATTTGGCACTGACGCGTTTATCGCCTTCGAAATAGGATCCGGGGAACGAAACGCGCAAGAGTTGCATGCCATCGTTGGCGAGGAGCTCGCGCGGCAAGCGCCATCGGTAGCCGTTCCAGCCGGGTGTGAAGTCGGCGGTAAGTGGCTGGGACCAAGACCGCGCGCCGCTTTCGTCGGGCGTATAGAAACGGATTGCGCCCGATGGATTGACTTTTGGTCGCATTTCGAGTTCGACGTAGAGATCGCCTTGCCAATCGTCGGGATAGAAAGGGAAATGCAACGTCGCCATCGTGCCAGAGAGCCATCGGAGCGACTTTCCGCCTGCCCATTTGAGATCGTCGCCCTCGGCTTGTTCTGTCGTGATGTATTCAGGGGCGAGCCATGGGCTCGCCGAATGTCGTTCGAGGTATTTGGCATCGTCGGCGCGCCCGGGTTCGATGTCGATCCCGTGGTGATATCGATGGATGAGTCCGGAGTCGTCGTCCCAAGATTCGTAGACGGCGCCCGTATGTTCGCCGACGGGTTCGCAAGTGGCTTTTTGATGGGCATTTTTGGCTACGGCGTCGCTCGTTTCGACCGATTGACTCGCGCCTTTGGGCGCAGACGAGCGACACGACAGCGTGAGGATCACGGGGATGAGTAGAGATAAGGTGACGATGCGTTTTCGTTTCATTTGATTTCGAATCTCTTTCGATAGTTTTTGGGATCGAGATCGCCACAAGCGCCTGCCCCATCGAATCAATGATGTGTATATGCCTGAAATTGGGCGTTTTTTGCAACTGATACGTCCATCCCCTCACGATGCGACATAAAAAAGTGAAAAAAAACGAAAAAAAACCGTCACATTTTTTTTTTCTCGCCATGATTAGATTGAACATTCGGTGCAATTGTAGAAAGGGCACTGGATGCGAAGCGATCATGCGAGTGCATTGCACGGTGCGAGGCGTCGCATGCGCACGAGGCAATATGCCAAAGGAAACGCCATGATAGGGAGAACGATTGGTGGTGCCCTGATGGGTGTCGAAGGTTATTGTGTTCGCATCGAGATTCAAATCGGATTTGGGATGGCGAATTTCTACACGGTTGGGCTAGCAGAGGGGGCAGTCCGCGAGTCGAAGGTCAGGGTTCGATCGGCATTTATGGAATCGGATTTGTATTTTCCGCAAACTTGCGTGACGCTGAATTTGGCGCCGGCCGATGTCCGCAAAGATGGTTCGTCGTATGATTTGCCGATAGCCATAGCGATATTGCAAGCCAATGGCGAGTTTCGCCCAGCAGTTCAAGACTGGCTCGACGAGACGATGATCATGGGGGAATTGGGATTGACGGGGGAGATTCGTCCGATCCGTGGCGTTTTGCCGCTCGTACTGGCTGCGCGGCGTGCGGGGCTCAAGAACGTCATCGTCGCGCCCGAAAACGGAGCCGAAGCGGCGCTCGTCGAAGGGATTTCTGTCTATTGCCCGCAGAACTTGCGCCAAACGTATGAATGCCTCCATCGCGCGACGCCGCTGCCGCAATACATTGCCGGAGAAACGCATCAGACTGGCGAAATATATCCGAAAGACATGTCGGAGATAAGCGGGCAACTCGTCGCGCGGCGCGCACTCGAAATTGCGGCATCGGGCGCGCATAATCTCCTATTCGTGGGGCCGCCGGGATCGGGCAAGACGATGTTGGCGCAGCGCCTGCCGACGATATTGCCGAGGTTGAGCTTCGACGAAGCCCTCGAGGTGACGGCGCTCTATAGCGTATCGGGGAATTTGGGCAATCGCAGCCTCATCGAAACGCGCCCATTCCGAGCACCGCACCATTCGGTGAGCGATGTCGGGCTCGTAGGCGGCGGATCGATATCGCCAAAGCCCGGAGAAATATCGCTAGCGCATCACGGCGTTCTGTTTCTCGACGAATTGCCCGAGTTCAAACGCACTGTGCTCGAAGTCTTGCGTCAACCACTCGAAGATGGTTCGATCAATATTACTCGACGCCTGCAGAGCGTGCGGTTCCCGTCGCAATTCATGCTCGTCGCCTCGATGAATGCGTGCCCTTGCGGGAATTTGGGGAGCAATCTCAAGCGATGTATGTGCCGGAGCGAAACGATAGAAATGTATCAATCGCGAATATCGGGGCCATTACTCGATAGAATCGACATACAGCTCGAAGTCGCCGAAGTGTCGTACGACGATCTTTTGCGCCACGAATCGGCCGAGCCATCGGCGCGGGTCCGCGAGCGCGTCGAGGCGTGCCGGGCGCTCCAGGCTCGGCGATTTGCGGGGACCCCGATTCGGTGCAATGCGCAAATGAGCGTGCGAGAGGTGCGCGAATATTGCAAACTCGACGATGCGGGGCACGAAGTCATGCGACGAGTCGTCGATAAACTCGGCATGAGTGCACGAGCCCATCATCGGATTCTCAAAGTCGCCCGAACGATTGCCGACATGGATGAAAAGCCGCGCATTGCCAAAAAACACCTCGCCGAAGCTATCGCGCTCCGTACCCTCGATAAAAAGCGATATCAATGTAGTGAGCCGTATGATGTCGCTCGGTAATTGGGAAAATGAGCGCCCGCCCACTCGGGGCGGGCAGTACCGAACTCGGATCGAACGTTATCGAACTCTGGGCGGGCGGTATCGAATCGGATTCTAGCGCAAAAAGATGACGGCTTTTAACCATATAGTATATAGATAGCTCTATAATATATGGATAGCGCTAGAACCTGGGCTTGTCTTGGGTCATGATTCGGTGGACCGAAACGGGTTCCATCTTGCCCTTGACCATGATCGGAGGCAGGGGCATGCCCTTGCACGTCGATTCGACGTCTTTCCAAGTTTCGTCGTTGACGAGGATTTCGCCGCCTTGTGCGACGGCGCACAAGCGCGAGGCGAGGTTGACGGTGTCGCCGATAACGGTATAGCTCATCGCTTGCGTGGCGCCCATGTAGCCGGCGATCATAATACCCGTGGCGATGCCGATCCCGATTTGGACGGGTGGGAGCAGTGTTTTTTCGCGTTCGAGATTGAGCGCTTCCATGGCCTTGATCATGGCGAGTGCCGTGTTGACGGCTCTCGAGGCATGGTCGGTTTGAGAAATGTCGACGCCCCAGACCGCCATGACTTCGTCGCCGACGAATTTATCGACGATGCCATCGCTGGCAAATATGCAATCGACCATCGTTTCGAAGTAGTCGTTGAGCATATTGACAATAGTCTCTGGTTCGTTTTGTTCGGTCATCTGCGAAAACCCGCGGATATCGGCGAATAAAACCGTGGCATTGACTCTGCGCCCACTCTTATGGAGTGCCATTTTTCCACTCATGACGTCGTCGACGAGGTGCGGCGAAATGATGCGGCATAAATTCGCTCGAATGCACGCATTTTTCTGCATTTCGGCGCTCAAATGGACTTGTTGCAACGTCAACGAAGCTTGGCGAGCAAATCCCATGAGAATTTGGAGATCTTTTTCGGCAAAAGCCCCCGTCATCATCTGCGTATCGATATTGATAACGCCCATGACTTCGTCTTGATTCATCAACGGCACGCACATCGTCGAACGAATATTGTCGACGATGATCGAATTCGACGACGAAAATCGTTCATCTTGGAGCGCATCGGCCGATAAAACGGCGTTTTTCTCGTTAATGACGATGCTCAACAATCGCTCGGAAATCTTGAAATTCTCGATCGGTTGATGATCGCTGGCGACGGCAATTCGCGTCTGAAGTGTGCCGTTTTCGTCGCGCAATAAGATCGCAATTCGATCGGCTTTGAACAGCTGGAATGCCTTATCGATGATGATATTGAGCAGTTTATCGATGTCGAGCGTCGATGCAGCTTGAACAGAGAGCTCGGCGCCGACGCGCAATTTTTCGTAATCGCGACGCAATTCTGCCATCGATTCGATTTGCGATTCGGGCAAAAAGACGCTCTCAACCGATTTTCGAATCACCCCCATTTGTCCGGGGATTTGAGCTTCGGTCTCGGCTTTCCAATCGACGCTCTCGAGCACGTCATATCGCGCTTCTTCGGCCGTCGAATCTTCGAGCGCAAAGCGCAAAATGTGATTGCCCAAGCTTATTTCATCGCCATCGCATAATACAACCGCGCCTTCGACCAACTCGCCATTGACATGCGTTCCATTGCGACTCCCGACATCTCGCAATACGTAGCGACCGTTTTCGTTTTTAATTTCGGCGTGGGCTTTACTGACCATTCGGTCGAGAAGCTGAAGATCTTGGCTAGGGTGGCGACCAATACGAGTGACATCTTCGAGATTATGCTCTATCCATTTGCCGTTAGACGAAAAATAAATGAGTTTTGGCATCTTGACTCCCAGAATCCGATAATCGCGCGACTAGCCCAACGCGTCCAAAACTCACTCTATCACAAAATGCGATTCATGCGCACCGATACATGCAACACATTCAAAAAAAATACCAAACTATGCTACATTTAGATACAAATCACAAAAACTCGAGCCATCTACTCCTCTATCGCAACGCCTCGGACGACGTCGGCGAGCCCAATAGCTGATGAAACAACTCGATACAGCTCGCTCGAGCCATCTACTCCTCTATCGCAACGCCTCGGACGACGACATTATCGATCCGGATATTTGGTCCAACGCCTTTAATCAATTCGGTTTTATGCGGGAAAATAGCCATCGTGACTTTTCCAGCATTTGCAGCAGTCTCTGGCAAGGTCGCGTCGATCTTCGCCAGCGAGCTGTTTGGAATCGCCACTGGGTCGCCGATTGCCGTGAATTTTCCACCATCGGTCACGCGATAGGCAACGGTCACGAGATTATCGGGCTTACTGCTGCGAATTTCGAACGAAAGCGCGATATTGGCGTATCCGGTCGTATCGACGACGATCGCCCAATAGGGATCTTCCTCAAAATCGGCACTATCGCCCGTGCCCCACGACGTCTGGGCTGCGACATAGCTAGAATTGCATTTCACATCGTCTTGTTTTGCACTGAGCGAAAAAGTACTCGCCCCGAGCACGCCACTCGTCAACTTCGTACAATCCTCGGTGTTAAAATCCCACTTCGCCAATATGCGCGTCACATTCCCAACCTCATAGCTCTCCTTCTGCGACTCATTGACCTTCGTGTCAGGATTGAGCGGTTTCGGCTCGATGAGCGATTTCGAACAAACGAAAGAATCGCCCGATGCCACAGCTGCCACTGCGACGCACGTATAAGTCCCCGTCGTGCTCGGCAAAGACCCGCGCATCGAAACGTATTCAGTCACATCCTTGGGGCAGTCCGGACAAGACTCGGCAGGCACTGGCACGAGGCGCATTTTATAGGGCCACGACGCAATCGGAGCCGTTTCGTCGAGCGTGCAGTAAATATAAGCTTCGACGTCTCCATCCGAAATATCTTCGACGCGAACCCGCGCCACTGAATTTTCTGCGTCTAATTGCGATAATCCGCATTTTTTAATCGCCGCCGGATCGCAAATTCTCTGCGACACATTGCACGCTTTACTGCACATCTTCGATTCGTCGGCATTGCCCGACCAAATGCCTTTGCTACACGTATCCGCCTCGCCCGCTTTGCAATCCTTATTATATAGGCATTTAGTGAGCTTAGTATCGTTCTCGCACCCCCAATCGCCTTCGATGATTGGATTATCTTTAGAATCGGCACAGCTCGCCGCTGCCCGACATAGCGATTTCGGCGTTTCGGCATCGTTTGCCTCAGCCACCTCTTCGACATCGCATATTTGCCCCTTTTCGGTGCAATTCTCGGGCGTCGCCCCGAGCACGCCATCGGTGCAAGTCGCCGACAAATACTTGCCCTCGCGCCTTATGCAAATCGCCGTCGTGCCCTTTTTCCCTTCGCACGGCTTGACTTCGGCAATATCGCTTGCATTGCGCGGCGCCAACGTCGATTTGTTATACGACCATAAGCCAACGCCGACGACGTCGTAGGTCTTTTTCAATTCGATCGGCATCGTCTGCGAAAGCGCATTATCTTCGTCTAAAAACAGCGCATTATTGACGAAGACATCGCTCCCAGCCGCATCGATTCCCGCAAACCCAGCCGGTCCCTTGTCTTGCTTCGACGCAATCGAGACGTTCTTAATCGCCACTAATACATTGTTATAGGGATTATTCGGTTCGTATTCCGTTGGCGAATCGAGTTGCGCCGCATCGATGACGACGGGTTGGAGTTGCGTCGAGAGATTGACTTTCTTCACCGAAACGCTACCCGATTCTTGAAACACCTGCAACTGGCAATAATAACTGTTGAGCTGCGTCGACGTCACGGCGACGACGTCGCCAATCGCCACCTTCGAACCGTCGTCGTATTTTTGACACGCTTTCGTCTTGCAATTGACGATAATCCCACTGTGTTTCGGGTTATCGCCCAACTCCTGCATGACGAATCCGTAATTATTCTGCGTCATCCGCATCGCCGTCACCACGCCGATGACCTCGACGTTCGCATCGACGAATATGTTCCCAGTCTTGCTGCACACTTCTTTGTCGTAGAGATGGTCGAATACGCCGCGCATCGCCTTGATCGATCGAAAGACGGGCGCACAACTTGCGTCGTCGCCACTGTCCTGACAAACATAGCCCGCAACATCGCAATGTTGCACCGTCTCGATGTTTCCGTTTGTACACGTCAACAATTCATCGCCACGGCATACACGCGCACCATCTTTGACGACTTGCGAGGCACCGTCCAAATCGGCAGTGCAATTCTTCGGAACGCTACACTGCCCATCGCGGCACGCCGTCTTGCCATCGGCATTCTTCGAGCAATCCAACGTCTCGTTCAAAACGCCCGAATCGCAGCGATACAACTTCGAACCGCGACAAATGCTGCTCCGATTCCCCAACACATTCCCATCGACAAAGCAATTGGCGACGACACATGCGCCATCGCGGCATGCCGTCTTGCCATCGGTATTTTTCGAGCAATCGACGCCCAGCACAAAGCTCCCATTCACACACGTCTGAACACTCGCCTCGCGACACGATTTCTGCTCGTGCGACACGACCGTTTCGCCGTCTAAACACGATGCATAGTTCACGCACGACACTTTATCACCACCACAAACGAGCCCTTCTGCACACTCTGTAATCAGATGGATTTCTCCATCCATGCAGCCGTACACCTTTCGCCCGTCGCCGCTACACGCCCGCTGCCCATGCATCACGCTCTTGCCATCGATATAGCACGGCGATTCACTCGCACATCCCGAATTCTCGGCATTACACGTACGGTTTTCGCAAACGATCGCCTCCATCCACTTCGTCGCGTTTCCATCGATCTGGCACACATAAACGACGCCATCGGTACACCGCGGCGTCCCGACCGTACACGCCTTGTCTTGGCACTTGCCATCGATACACGTCTGCCACGAACCACACGTTTCGTAATTGCGGCAACACTCCACCCCACTACACGTATTCTCGGCGCCACAAAACGCGTCGTTGGCCTTGGCATCGATGCACAAGCCATCGCACGCAATCTGCCCACTCGGGCACTTTTGCATACAATAATATTTGCCCTCGCTGTCGACATTGCACCGGCTATAACGCTCTGGGCAAACGTCGTACTCAAATTCCTCGCTAAAACACCCGTCGCCATCTTGACAACGCGCACTGCTCCCCATCTGAATATACGAAAGCTCCCCACGAACGATGCCATTGGGCGGGCACGCTTGCCCCCAATCCGGCACCGTATCGAGCTCACAACCACCGCTCAGCACCACAAGCGCCGACGCCAAAAATGCCGTCCTTAAGCTATTTATCGTCTTCATTCCCATATTCATTCGCTCCATTTGGCAAGTGAATTTGCCTCCGTCTATCAAATGTCTATGCGAATTGCAAAACGACCGACGCTTTTTTTTCGCTTTTTTGGTGTAGGTTTTGCACACACTTTTCACAAATTCTACAATCTACTCTCTAACACCTTGATTTCATTCAACTTTTTTTGTCACTCGACGCTACGACCACCATTCACGCCCATTCAATACGCGCGCGGGGCCTTCGTCACCTATGGTGACTCAGGCGTCGCCCTATTGCCGGTTGGCAATACGGGCTCTGGGCTACGGCTATTGCCCTACGGGCAATACGCCTACGCAGCGGCGCTATGTCGCATCCGCTCAATACGCGCCGCTTGCGCGGCTATGTGCTCACTGCGTTGCGCGCATACGCCGCGCCTTTCGGCTACGCCGATCCCAATCCAAGCGGCGAGCTTGCGTTCCAATCGAGGCGCGATCCCAAACCTTTTTAGCTCCCCGCGAGCATGTGCCGGCGAATCGATACATTCATCAATATGCCGATGCAAATCATCATGCACAAAACGCTCGAACCACCATACGAAATGAGCGGCAAAGTAATCCCAACGACGGGTGCCCAACGTACGACCATGGCCGAATTGACGACGATTTGCCAAAAGAATACGGTTGCTATCCCCACTGCTAACAACATGCCAAATCGATCGCGCGCAGAATGCGCAATGTGGAGTGCCCACATTAAAAGCGCAAAATACAACAAAAACAAAGCCAAAACGCCGATAAATCCATACTCTTCGGCCCAATTGGCAAGTGCAAAGTCGTTTTCGGGCTCGGGCACAAACCCCTTCTGAACTTGTGTACTTTGCCCATAACCGCGCCCCGTTAAACCGCCGGCGCCGACGGCGATAACCGAGTTTTTGACTTGCCAGTCGCTCCCATAGGGGTCTTCTTCGATCTGCAAAAACGTCAAGACGCGCGTGCGCTGATAATCGTGCATGACAAACCAAGCCGCCGGCGCACAAGCGATCATGATTGCCACGAGCAACGCGATCGTCTTGCGTTTCACGCCTTCGAACAAGATCATCACCGCCGAAATCAAGCCGATCAACAACGCCGTCCCCAAATCGGGCTCTAAGAAGATGAGCAACATGGGCAATAAAATCGCCCCAAACAGAGGCAAAAGCGATTTAAGCGTGTAATCTTGTCGGTGTTCTCGATCGGAAAAAAACTTGGCGACGAAGATGACGGTGGCGACTTTCATCAACTCCGATGGCTGCATGTGAAATAAGCCCAAATTGAGCCAACGCTTCGATCCGTTAAAGTCAGTTCCGAACAACAAGACGATGATCAAAAGCCCAATTCCCGCCCCATAGATAAGCGTTCCGAAGCGCGAATAATTGCGATAATCGATCGATGCACACGGAATGACGAAAAACAAAAAGCCGAGCGCGAACCACAAAATCTGCGTATTGTGCAGTGGCTTAGGCAGGATATTCGCAATACTCGCCAAATTGAATACGCCAATGCCGATGATCCCCAATACGAGCACGAGCAAAACCCAGTCGACCGTCGAAAAAAGCGTCTTTATCGGTTTCGTCTTAAATATCTTCACGGCTATCCCCTATCAATTTTCGGCTTCGACGATTTCTCGAAAATATCGCTCGATGACTTCCATGGCAACGGGAGCGGCATTTGCCGACCCCGAACCGCCGTGTTCGAGGAATACCGTGACGGCGATCTGCGGATTTTCGATCGGTGCAAATGCCGCAAACCAAGCGTGATCGCGGTATTTGAATTCGACGGCGGCACTTTTGACGCGCCGAGAAATGACTTGTGCCGATCCCGTTTTGCCCGCCACATTGATGTTCGACAAGCGATAATGATAAGCCGTGCCGATCTCGCTGTTGACGACCATATCGAGCCCGTGATTTATTGTCGCAATCGTTTCGCGTTTAAATGGGAATTTCGTTCGCACGCGCTTGGGATATGTAAAGATCGGCGTGCCGTCGGCAGTTTCGATGCGATCGATGATTTGCGGATAATAGAGCGTACCGCCGTTTGCCAAAGCAGCATAAATCATGGCGATTTGTAGCGGTGTCGTCTTGACGTCGCCTTGTCCGATCGACGTCGAGAGCGTAAACCCGCCTTGGAAGCCCTCTTTCGATTGCTTATTGTGCCACTCACGCGTTGGCACCGTACCGCTCGATTCGTTATTTATCCCGATTCCCGTCGCCGAACCGAGCCCAAACATGTGGGCATAATCGGCTAAAGTATTGATTCCGAGCTTTTCGCCGACCTTATAAAAATAGACGTCACAGCTCGATCCGAGGGCTTCAACGACCGAAACGGCACCATGCCCCGAGTGCTTCCAGCAGTGGAACCGGCGGCGTTGCTTGCCGTATTCATAGAACCCAGGGCAATTGAGCGTATCTTGCGGATGCATCAAACCCTCTTCGAGCGCCGCAACCGCCGTAATGACTTTGTATACCGACCCCGGGAAATACGACAACAACGTCTTATCGAGCATGGGCTTATAGGGATTCGTGTTGGCATCGCGGTGCTCGTCGCGGCTGAGCCGCCCCGACCAGCTGTTTGGATTAAACGTCGGCGCCGATGCCATGCCCAATATCCGCCCCGTTTGCGGCTCGACGGCGACGATTCCACCCGTCGGATAATTTCGCAGAGCTTCTTTCAAAATGCGCTGAAAATCCATATCGACGGTGAGATATATGTTTTTGCCCGAAATGGGCTCGATATCGTGCCAATCGCGCATGAGCGCCAACGATTCTGGGTCGGTCTGCGGAATGCCTTTCGCATTGACGACGCTTGCGCTCAACCCATTGGCGCCTCGCAACATCGGTTCATACGCCCGTTCTATCCCCATGCGCCCCGTCACATCGCCCAAGCGATATCCATATATCTTGAGTTTTTGCAATTCTTCGTCGTTAATCTGATTGACGTATCCGATGAGATGCGGGGCGATTTCGTTAAACGGATAATATCGACGGCTCGTCGCATTGATTTCGACGCCGTGAAACATGAGGGAATTCGTCTCGACGCGAGCGAGTTGATCGCGCGTAATACCCGTTTTAATCGTAATCGGCGAAAATCGGTCGGCTTTGGGGACGGTGCGCAACTTTTCGATGAGCCGCGTTTTTTCGTCGTTGGTCAGAGCCAATGCGCCAGCTAAAGCATCGATTCGCTCCAAAAACGACGCCTCACTTTCGTCCTGCTCGCGGAAGAATGCAGGCGTGAGTGCGACATCGTACGACGGATGATTCGTCGCGACGACGCGATTCTTAATGTCGAATATTTGCCCGCGTTCGGCTTGAACGACGCGGCGTTTGATGAAGTTGTTAAACGCGAGTTGCCGGTAGTGTTCGCCTTCGACGACTTGGAGATACCAAAATCGCGACAAGAGCAGTAAAAACGCACAGGCGATAAACGTCGCAAAGACGCGATACGATTTCGCATAATCTTTGGGCTCGCTTTTGGCTTCTGCCCCGCCCGTCGAGGCGTTATTCTGCGCTTTGTGGTTCAACAACATGGGCAGGGCGCTCCGTAACGACGACGTTGACATTGACCGTATGGACTTCGAGTTCGTCGACGCGATTTTGAACGGTCACGGTATACGAACCAGGCGTCTGAAATACGTGACTAAAGGCAAACGACGACGATTGCGGCTCAAGCGTTTCGCTCTTATCGGACGACTTATTTTTGCCGCCGCGCACGCTCCAAGTCGCTCGCTGTATTTGTGGGGCTTTGAGTGCTTTATCGGCGCAACGCCGTGCACTACGAACGCGAAACGTCACACTATCGCCGGCATAGATATCGATGCGAGTAGCTTCGATTTGCCAAGAATCGAAGCAAATCCGCCCTTCGTCGTCGTAATAGTGCAATTCGACGACTTTTTTGGGGCGTGCAGGCTTGAGTTGAGCCGTTATCGTGCGTTGTGTCGCGCCTAGCGCCACGGGCGCAGGCGGCGCACTTTGCGCCGGAGCCGAGACGACGAGCCATAAAACTGCACCTATTATGCGATATCCAAAGCGCTTCATCTCAAATTGGCATCCTCAAATACGTATCCAAAAGCCACTCCCCCGTTGCGCAATGCCGTTTACCACGCTCGCGCCATTGGGCAATAATAAAAAAAGGCAGATCGCTCTGCCTTTTTGAGTTCTGCGGCAAATCGCCGATGCGTGCCGCTAGCGGCGAGCATTCATGACGACGCCGATCAATTGGAGCACGATCGGAATCACGATGAGCGGCATATTGAAGGCGACTAAACCATTGGCATAGACAGCCCCTATGCCGAGCAATACCGTGGCCACCAACAAAACAGCCGAACGCACTTTGCCTTTCGACTTATCAAACCATGCCAAATAGCCAATATTGGAGATAAAACAGAAGGCGACGATAGTCGCGAGCAGAATGCCCGCAAACGCAGAATCGCCTGCAAAAAGCTTGTCTTTGTCTTTGAACGAAACGATGCCCCATAGCAAATAGACGCATAGCGTCGACCAAGCCGCACATTTGAGGACGAAATCGCCCATTGCGCTCGACGCCTCCTCGATTTCTTCGGGTGTTGCAGCGGGCGTAGCCACTTTATCGGTTCGCTTAGAGGCGCCAAGTTCGGCGACGACGACTTCGTGACTTGTTTTTTCGGCCTTATCGACTTTTTCGGGTTCTTCGGGCGTTTCGGCGGTTTTTTTAATGGCCGCAACGGGATCAGCGACCGATATGACGGGCGGGCGTTCGGCTTCGTCGGTTTCGGGATCGGCAACTTTTGGCGCTTCGACTTTTGCAGGCTCGGGATCGGGAATGTTGAGTTTTGGGACATCGACGTTGGGCTCGGGAGAAGAAGGCGCAAAATCGAAATCCCAGCCATCTTCGTCATCGTCGACGTTCGACGTGCCAGCGGCGAAGTCGTCGCCAAACAATTTCGACGTCAAATCGACGAATTCTTCATCGACGAGCGACGAGGGCTTGGGCGCAACGCCCGGCAAACCGGCAAACGGATCGTCGTCGTTGGCATCACTCGCGGCACTGAATTGGAGCATCGAATCAAAGACGGCATCGGACGAAGTCGGCGTTTTGGCGGTAGAACTCGGCGTGAAAGCGTCGAGTTTGGGCGAGCTACGCAATGCATCACTGGGCGGCACGGCGACCGAAACCGCCGGCGTATTTTGGCGCATCGACATGAGATCGGCATCGCTCACCGTTTGAACTTCGCGCGTTGGACGCATCGAAACGGCTTTGAGCGGGCGCTCGGGCGTGCGAGCCGACGAGCGATTCATCGAATTGACCGAAAATCCCGATATGCCGGGCATGCCCGATATCGTGCGTTGCCCAGAAAACGCCCCCATCGTGTCGTTATTCGAATCGTATGAATTGCGCGAATTGCTCATCACAGGGCCTAGACCGAGCATCGTATGGTGTGGAGATTCGTCGAAACCATGGTTCATTTGACGGCGCGAACCGCCATCGACATTGCGCGATAGCGTCAGAGACCCTGGCAAACCAAGCGAAGTAGAAGACGCTCGCTCTTCTTCAGATGTATAACTGCCGCCAAATCCCATGTGCGTCGATGAATTGTCGTGTTCATTCATCGTATCGCCGACAAGTGCGCGACAATGCACACAACGTCGTGCCCCTACGGGAAGCGGATTCTTACAATTTGGACATTTCCTCATTACTACCTCTTACGGCGAATAACACTTCTACTTAAATTAACACCAGATGCGGTAAATTACAACGTATCACGCGCTTTTATTGTCGCGATCGCTCGTCGGTCGTATCGACATTTCGCCCGTCTCCGTACATTGGAGCTTTTTTTCTTCTATCGCACCGCGATCGAAATCTAAATACTTATCGACGGGGCGTATTTTCTCTGGGCGAATGCCGCGATCGATGAGACGTGCATAATTCCCGATTTCGCCAAACATCCCCATGAGCAGGCGTATTTCGTCGTCGTGGAGATCGGCTCGTTGAAAGATATTCTGCAATCGATGCATGGCCGTGCTCTTCGTCGCCGCTTTATAAAACCCGACTTCGATGAGCGTCTCGTGAATGCATTTGAGTAGGCGCGTCTGCTCGTCTTGCGTCGCACGACGCGTCTTTGGTGCATGGTTATCGCACGAGACGCGATCGGGCGCAACTATTGCATCGCCAATGCCCGCTACATGGCGATGAACCGAATAACACGCCAAGAGAACGGCTTGAGCGAGGTTTAGGCTCGTGTATTCACTCGTCGAAATGTGCACGCGATATTGGCAACGCATCAATTCGTCGTTTGTGAGCCCCGATTGCTCGCGTCCAAAGACGAGCGCCACCCGCGCCCCTTGGGCGACTTCTGCCGTACACAACCCAATGGCGTGTTCCATTTCGAGCGATGCCCATGTGCGCGTTCGATGCCGCGCGCTAAAACCATACGAAACATGGACATCCGAAAGCGCATCGTCGAGACTAGAATATATCTCCATCTGCGACAATACATCTTCGGTGCGATGCGCCGAAACTTGCGTCTTATCGAGATCCATCGCCGCCGGATTGACGAGGCGTAACCGCCTCAAACCCATGTTTTTCATGGCACGGATGACCGTGCCCAAGTTAATCGGATTCTGCGGTTCGACGAGGACGATTCGAAAGCCGTCTAATATATCCACACTCAATACCTTTAACCTGGGATTCTAACCCATAAAATTCGAAACGAGGTGCACACGACCGAATATGGCGTGCACACCCAAATCAAGCGCAATGTCAGCGTGGAGCAAGCGCCACGCCGACGAAACTAAATGTCGAGGAAATTGCGCTTCGAAGAGTTGCGCCGCAAATATGCGGGTTTATTGTCGATTTCGTCTTCGTCGGGGAGGAGATTGTCGAGGCTATTGTCGGGCATCGGAGCGCGATCGACAGAGGCCGATTCGACGACCTTTGCGACGCTAGGCGAAGCGACCGACGGATTGGCAACCGAGCTCGGAGCGCCGCTCATCGGAGCGAAGATATCGGGCATGGGCGCGGGTGCATACGACACCGATTGGCGTCCTTTATTATTGTAGAGGTTATCGGATTGCGCATCGTATTCTTGCATGCGTCGCGCTAAATCGGCGGGCGGATAATTGCCACTGCTCAGCGTATCTTGGTAGATCGGTGCGCTACCATAATTCGGAGCCCCCACTGGAGGCATGGCGCTCGGCGCATTGAAGAAGTTGCCCGTTTGCGGCGCAGTCGCAAATAGCCCCGATGTCGACGCATTCGCCGCCATAGCTTCGTCTTTGGCATCGTCGCGATTCTTAAACTCCGTGGCGACGATCGTAATTTTGACGATATCGGCATCGTCGTCGATGGCGACGCCGAAGATGATATTGGCATTTTCGTCGGCAGCTTCTTCGATGAGATCCATCGCCTCGGCGACCTCGTCGAGCGTGATATTGCTCGGCCCCGTAATATTGACGAGAATACTCGCCGCGCCATCGATCGTGACGTTGTCGAGCAGCGGAGAATTGATGGCTTCTTCGGCGGCTTTGATCGCGCGTTTTTCGCCTTCGCCAGCCCCCGTTCCCATGAGGGCGAAGCCCTTTTGCGTCATGACGGTGGCGACGTCGGCGAAGTCGAGATTGACGAGACCTTTTCGCGTAATGAGCGAACTGATCGCGCGGACGGCATTGACCAAAACGCTATTGGCCATCTTGAACGAATCGACGAGCGACATTTGCTCGCCGGCAACGGTTCGCAATCGTTCGTTGGGAATCGTGATGAGCGTATCGACGCACTTTTTGAGCCGTTCGATGCCCTCTTCGGCTTGTTTTCGGCGGCGCCCGCCTTCGAATTTGAACGGTTTAGTGACGACGCCGACGGTCAAAGCGCCTTGTTGACGCGCCAAACTGGCGATGACCGGAGCCGCCCCAGTCCCCGTGCCCCCGCCCATGCCAGCCGTCACGAAGACCATGTCGGATTGTTTGAGGTATTCTTGGATCTGCGTCGCCGACTCTTGAGCCGCTTCTTGACCGACGGTCGGATTTGCACCTGCGCCCAATCCCCTTGTACGCTCGACACCGAGTTGGATTTTAACTTCGGCGTGGTTGCTAGCGAGTGCTTGTGCGTCGGTATTTGCCGAGATGAATTGAACGCCGTCAATTCCATCTTCGATCATCGAATCGATGGCGTTTCCGCCGCCACCGCCAACGCCAATGACCTTGATATTCGAACCTCTTTTCGGTGCATCTTCCACGAGTTCCATTCTTCCACCTCCATATGAATCTATCATTTCCACGTGCACCTCCTTACGACGCAGACAGCTCCACTGCCTCAACGAAAACACCTGCCCCTAGACCTCTCCGATTGCGCATATCACCTGTTTAGATCGATGTTTCGCAAAAAATCGCGCAAAACGCCCGCTCTTCCTTAAACACTTGGCGTTTCTGAGTTCTAGGCGCGTAGCACAAACGCTTGTGCAAACAAACAACTACACTTTCGCACAGACATCCCATGAATGCGTACCATTGCAATTGTCGCCTCATTCTCACATATACGTGATTTCGCGCGTTTTGTGCAAGCGATTTATTGTATTCTACAACTGAGGCTTCACTCGCCCCGCCTCGATGAGTGCAAAATAGCTGCAATGTTCGATAATCGTCGTCCTAACCCGATATTCGTCGATTTAAAACGATGGGAATGAAATATTCAGGCAAAGGTATTTGCTCGTATTTAGAATGCGGAGGCGTATGCGCGCAGTGAAACGAGCACATAGCCGCAGCCAAAAGCCCGTATCGCCAAAAGGCGATAGGGCGCAAGCAGAGGCGTATGCGCGCAGTGAAACGAGCACATAGCCGCAGCCGACGGCGTATTCGCCAGAATAGCCGGCGAAAATGAAACGCACGTGCGGCACGGCTTGACGCCGTGGCATAATTCGCTGTATAAGATGGCGAGGTGCAGAGTAAATTTCTTGGCATTATTTGTGAATAGGGTTGCGAAGATGAGACTGTTCAAAAGAGGATTGGCGCTACTGAGTGCGTTTACATTGATGATATGTGCGGCGTGTGAAACTCTGGGCCCCGAGACGAATTCGGGCGACGACAAAGACCGTTTGGGTGCCATCGAAATCAAGATTAACGACCTCGTTTTGGACCATGTCACGTGTATCGATGGCGACAAGACCGACTGGAAATATTTTACCGTGCCCGGGGAGGGGCGCATTGCGGTGACGTTTGCGTTCGACGAGCCAGCGGCGGGTGGCACAGTCGTCATTCGCAAGGCGACGGGTGAAGAGATGCATCGCCTGCGGTTTAAGCCAGGTTCGCGCAACATTCAGGAGTTCGATGCCATTCCAGGTCACTACTATCTCGAAATCTTTTGCGAAGCGTTCCAATCGGAGTACACGATTGAAGTTTCGATTCCCTAGTCGCCAGTTCGACTCTGCCCGATGAGAAGCGGTTATTCAGAGGCAATCATAGGGGGCGAAAGCGCGCCCAATCGATAAACGGGGTGAATCATGGCGTCGAAGTTGGCATTTGCTGCAAAGACCGATGTCGGTCTCAAGAGAACAAATAACGAAGATAATTTTGCCGTCATTCAAAGTGCGGGGCTATACGTCTTAGCCGATGGCATGGGGGGGCATGCGTCGGGGCAGGTGGCGTCGACGATGTGCGTCAGCCACGTGGCACAATACATTTGCGAAATGGCGCGGCAACCTGGGTTCAAGCTGTCGTTCCCAACAAAGCCCGAATGGAGTTTCGAGGCGAAGTTGCTCGCCAATGCCATCATGTATGCCAATGAACGCGTTTTCATCCAATCGTGCAAGGACCGATCGATGGAGGGGATGGGAACGACGGTGACGGCGATATTTAACGCGCCGCATGGGCTCGTTTTGGCTCACGTCGGCGACTCTCGCATTTATCGCGTGCGCAAAGGCGAGATTACGCAGATGACGCGCGATCACTCGCTCATGAACCACCTCATCGACAAGGGCGAATTGCGGCCCGAAGATGCAGCGAATTTTGCGAATAAAAACGTCATTTTGCGGGCGATTGGACTCAAAGACGAAGTCGAAGTCGATATCAAAGAAGTGCCGCGCGAGAAGGGCGACATTTATATGATGTGCTCGGATGGTCTGAGCGATTTGGTGTCGGATTCGATGATTTGCAAGACGATAGCCGAGGCGCATACGCTCGATGATGCGTGTTCGTCGCTCATCGGGCTGGCGCTCAAGGCCGGCGGAAAAGACAACGTCACCGTCGTATGCGTTTCGGTCGAAGAAGAAGACGCCGCTCAACAACCCAAGCCACAAGCGCATATTGGCTCGATGCATCCGGCGATGCGTCCGATGGGTATGCAACCCGTTCAACCCAATGCGATGGGCATGGGGCAAGGCGGTATGGGTCCGGGAATGGGTCAAGGCGGTATGGGACCGGGTATGGGACTCGCCAGCATGGCTCAAGGCGGCATGGGACCTGGAATGGGACCCGCAGGCATGGCTCAAGGCGGCATGGGACCTGGAATGGGACCGGCAGGCATGGGGGCTGGAATGGCCCCGGGTATGGGCCCCGCAAGCATGGGGGCTGGAATGGGTCAAAGCGGTATGGGACCGGCGGGCATGGGTCAGAGCGGCATGCCGACGATGAACGCGATGACGCCGATAAGTGCGCCAATGGCGGCTCACCTCATGCAAGGTCCGGCACAAGGCATGCGCCCGAGTATGGTCGCCATGCCCGGGGTTCAAAAAGCCGTGGCTCCCGTCGTTCAACGCATGCATTCGGTGCGCGAAATCGTCGAAACGAAGCCGACACAACGCGCCATGCCCAAACCGATTGGGAGCGCTGGGCGAAGCAATTCGACGGGCATGCCCGCCGTCATGCAGCCAACGCGCGTCAAACCCGTCGAAGCGGGTTCGCACCCATCGCAAGAAATGGCAAAAGCCGCAGATGGCAAAGAATTCGACAATAACGTCGATAAGGCGAATTTGGCATCGGCAAATGCACCTAAAGAAATAGAAAATTCGGCAAAGCAAGATAAAACCGATCTTCCCGATACGAACTTGCTCTTCACAGCGCCACCGATCTCGGCAGCTTCGAGCGCCGATCAAGAGGCTTTGAACGTCGAAAACGACAAAGAGCTATTCGAAACCGACGATATGAGCAATATCGAAGACGACGACGAAGCAAGCAATATTAAAACGATGCTCGAATGCCCGATTATATCGGATGACGATTTGCATACGCCGCCGCCATCGCTCAACATCGGAGGCGCGACGCGAACGCCGTCTCAAGAAGTCCGCCATGCGCCAGCATCGTCGCCACAAGCCGCGACGCTGTTGCCTTCGGCGCCATCGCAAGACGCCAGCCGTTCGAAGCCAGCGGCGCTTCGTTCTGCCCAATCGTCGCGACCTTCGGTTCCGTCGGCTTCGCGCCTCTCACCCGTTCCGGGCCCCGAAATCCAGCCTTTCAAGGTCAAACTCGACAACGACCTCGCTCAAATGAAGCCCCAAGACGGCGCGGCGACGAGTGCCATCTACGAATGTGACGACGATGAAGACGATTCGATCATCATCTCGAAACCCGTCTCGAATTATTACATTCCACCGAAAGAAGTGATTGCTCCGCCCGAAGAAGCCGACGGCGACAGCATCGAAATTTCGCCCGATTTGTATGACGACGACGAAGACAGCGTCACGAAGACGTTTAAACCCACGTTCAACAAATGGTAGTCGTTCTTCAAAGACATGCAAAGGCAATCGCAATGTGCTTGATGGCGGCTTGCGCCATTGGCACGGCTTCGTGTCATTCACAAAGCGAATCTGGTCAATCGCGTTCATCGGAGAGGTATCGCGATATGCCGCGCCTAGAACGCGCCGATGTCGTCGTCGGCGGTGAAGCCGATCTCGACGACGACGAAAAAGCCCGACAAATGGCGACGCGACGGCAAATCCTCGATCAGACGGCGCGCGGCGATGATGCAGAAAATGCCATCAAAGACGCTCTCGATAGCGCAAGAAACGTCCTTAGCGACGCGGACTTTGAGAGAATTCGAGCCGATCAAGACAATTGGCTAAAGTCGGCAAAGGGACGCGAAATCAATGAACGCGTGCGATCGGGCATGCCCGCCCCCGAAGCCTATGTATCGACACTCATACATCGCGCAAAAGTCATCGATAAATTCACGGGCAAGCTCTTGCTTTCGCACGAAATTCGCGGATTTGGCGGTTTTTACGAAGATAAATCGGGGCGTTCGATCGAAGTCTATACCATGCCCGACGATGCAATCAACGTCGTCTTGCGCATCGACCATGCCACCGACTCGGGCGATATGATGATAGTGACGGCGACGGGAAAACTCGACGACGGCCAGAAAAAAGCGCATCTTTGCTCCGAAGTTCGAGCGAATTTTTGCTTCGATATCCATCAAACATCGGAACACGGCTTAGCCGTTTCGTTCGATGCGCAAAACTCGGGCGATGATGGGATTTTGGCAAACGGCAAAGATGCGCCAATCGCCGGCGACGAAGCCGATTTCGAAAAAGCCTTGCGCATCGCGGCACAAGGCGCATTTTATCGCTATGTTGCCGATACAGAAAGTGAACCAAACGATGCAAACTGAATCCGATATTGCACAAATACTGGCGTCGACGGTGCGATCGTGGGCACAGCGCTATGCTTTGCCCGAGGCTGGGGCGCGCGATGCGTCGTGTCGCTTCGATCTATCGCTATATCGGAAACTCGACGCCGAACTCGGCGTCATGAATACGACGCTCCCAGAAGACCTCGCCGGATCGAATCTCGATATTTCGGCCCCCATTGCCGTCATCGAATCGCTCAGCATGTACGATCCAGCGCTTGCTTTGAGCTATTTATCGCAAGAACTGCTCTTCGCTCACCAACTCTACCACACGTGGCGCGACCTATCGCGCCCCATACCTCTGCGCCACGCCGATATACTCCGAGCCAAACCGATTTCGGGCATGGCAATGACCGAACCCAATGCCGGCACCGATGTGCTCGCGATGAAGACGACGGCGACGAAAACAGAATCGGGCTACGTGCTCAATGGCATTAAGCAATGGATTACAAATGCTCCTGTTGCCCAATATTTGCTCGTCTATGCCCGAACAGGGCAAGAAAGACGCGATATAAGCTTGTTCCTAGTCGATATGCATAGCGCGGGAATCGCCGTCACGCCGTGCGAAAAAAAACTCGGCATGCGTTCGAGTCCAACGGGCATTGTGACGTTTGCCGATTGCCATATCGCCGACGATTCCCTCGTCGGCAACCTACACGAGGGGCTGCGCCCCATGATACGCAACCTCGCCGTCGAACGACTCGGGCTAGCCGCGCAATCGTGCGGAATTGCCAAGACTTGCGTCGATTGTATGAAAGATTATGCGGCGCAACGCGTCGCATTTGGCAAAAAAATCGATGAATTTGGGCAAATACAGAAGATGATTGCAGAGAGCTATGCCAAAATGCGAGCCATGCAAACGCTCATCGAGGCGACGACGCAACGAATCATCGATCGGCATCCCGATGCCTCGATCGATGCCGATGCGACAAAACTCTTTTGCGCGACGAGTGCCGAAGAAATCGCCCGAAACGCCATCCAAACCCTCGGCGCCAATGGCTATACCGAGGCCTACCCCGTCGAAAGACTCTTGCGCGATGCCATTCTCATCGCCATCGGCGGCGGCACAAACGAAGCTTTGCAAAAAAATATTACCCGACAATTGAATCGACGGCATAAGGTAGATTGAGCGAACATTCGCGATTTGTGTTATAGTGTCGGCGAACCGAATGCCGCATCGGCGAGTTATTCAACGAAATTCGGTTATCAACATTGCCTTCGCATTTTATAAGATACGATAAGGCAATTATTGAATTTTATTCGCGCACGGGCGCAAGGGCACGGAGCCATGGAATTGGACGCCATATCACCGCAAAATATACTCGCTTTGCTCGTTCAAAACGTGGCGCACGATTTGTCGCTTTGGATTCATTCGCAAATCGACTTGGGAGCGATGGGCGCACCGCCCGAAGCCAAGCCTCTCGTCGTGCAAAGTAGACCGCTACAACCGGCTGTTGCGCATCGCACTGCGCCACAAACGCGATCCCAAAGCCATGCCACGGCAACAGCTCGCATTGCGCCACAAACGCAAGCTCAAAGACCTGCCACGGCAATAGCTCGCACCGCGCCACAAACGCAAGCTCAAAGACCTGCTACGACACCAACTCGCACTCAGCCACAAACGCAAGCTCAAAGCCCTGCCACAGCACCGGCTCGCACTCAGCCGCGCAAAAGCATGATCAATACGTTCAAAGCGGTGAAATCCGTGCGCGACGGCGTCGGGCTGTCGGTCGAAGATCGACGCATCAAGCTCAACACATTTCGCGCGCGCATGCAAAGTTGCACATCGTGCACTTTCTACGCCGACCGCCGTTGCGTCATGAATAGCACGGGCGATGTTAGCCCGCGAATCATGTTCATCAGCTTTGGTGCGCAATATTCCGATGCCCAAACTGGCAGTTTTCTGACCCACGACGACAACGAACTGTTCAAAAAGTGGATGAATCAACTCGTCGCTCAAGGATTCGATATCAAGCCTAGCGACATCTATACGACGCACCTCATCAAATGCTTTTATGAAGTGAAAAAGCGCACCGAAGGTGATACGATCAAGCAATGTTTACCGCATTTACGCGAAGAAATAAAAATCGTTCAGCCAAAAGTCATCGTCGCCTTTGGCGGAATCGTCTATGAGGCACTGTTTTCGACGTCGGCGAATATCGCCCTCGTTCGCGGCGAATTCAAGAAATTCAACGATATTCCGCTCATCGCGACACATCACCCTGCCGAAATCCGCTTAAAGTATTTGAAGAACGATCCCGAACACCAGCGAGAAGCCAAATTACTCGAAGAAAGAGTCTTGGGCGATCTCAAACTCGCCATTGAAGAGTCAAGGCGTTAAAATACGCCAGACAAAACCATCACGTAGGAGTCAAAGATATCCCCATGCCCTTTTTATCGATCGACAACTTCGTCATAGAACACCAAAACTACGACCTCTATAAAAAGATAACGACGATTGGATCGTCGCCCGATTGCGATATTCCATGCGCCGCCCTCGGCGTCGAGCCTCTCCACGCCATGATTACACTCGAAAAAGACGGCTACGAAATCGAGCCCGCATCGCGCAAAGCTGAAATCTACATCGACGAAAAGCGGATCAAAAAAAAGACGCTCATTCCGCACGATGCCGACATTGCTCTCGGACAAATCCATGCCAAGTTCTCGCTTTTCGACAAGCCCCAATCGAAAAGCGCACAAAGCGACGCCCAAGAATACACGCACACGGCCTTCGAAAAGCTACAGCGCATGGCCGAAGACTTATCGCAAGGCTACGACGTCGATGCCATCCTCACCCATGCCATCGACGACGTCATTTCGCTCGTGCACGCCGACAAAGGCTTTTTGCTCATCATACGCGACGGAAAAATCGTCAGCCACGTCTCGCGCAATTTCAATCAGCAATCGATCGACGACGACTTGTTTTCCGACTCCATCGTCCACCACGTCCTCGAAACGCGAAAGCCCATCATCGTGCGAGACGCGCTCAACGACGAACATTTCAACGCTTCCCAAAGCGTCATCGACTTGCGTTTGTGTAGCGTCATGTGCCTGCCCCTACTCGATCGCGGTTCGATTATCGGCTTGATCTACGTCGGAAACGACAACATCGTGAGCCAATTTACCGATCAACACCTCGAAGCAACGCGACTCTTTGCCGCCCAAATATCGCTCATCTTGGCAAACGCCATCCTCGTCGACGACCTCAAATTCGAAAATAAATCGCTCAATGACCAAATCGACGATTTAAAATTCGGAAATATCATCGGAACATGCCAGCCGATGCAACACGTCTTCAATACCGTCAAACGCGTTGCCGCCACCGATGTCACCGTTCTCATCCAAGGCGAAACGGGCACGGGCAAAGAACTCGTCGCCCAAGAAATCCATCGACAATCGAATCGAGCCAAAAATCCATTCGTCGTCATCAATTGCGGCGCTATCCCCGAAAACTTGCTCGAAAGCGAGCTCTTTGGGCACGTCAAAGGCGCTTTTACGGGCGCAATTCAAACGAAACAAGGCAAATTCCAACAGGCAAACGGCGGCACCCTATTCCTCGACGAAATCGGCGAAATGCAGCTCGATCTCCAAGTCAAACTCCTCCGCGTCATACAAGACAAAACCGTCGTCAAAGTCGGCAGCAATACCGTCGATCCCGTCGACATCAGAATCGTCGCCGCCACCAACCGAAATCTCGAAGAAGAAGTCCTCGCCGGGCGATTCCGCGAAGACTTGTTCTATCGTCTCAACGTCATCACGCTCATCTTGCCCCCGCTGTGCGAACGCGGCGACGACGTCATTCTCATCGCTCGTAGCCTCATCCGACGCTACGCAAAAGAATTCAACATGGTCGCCAAAAACCTCTCACAAGAAGCTATTATGGCCATCCGAAAGTATAAATGGCCCGGAAACGTCAGGCAGCTCGAAAACCGCATCAAGAAAGCACTCATCCTCTCCGATAAGCCTCAAATCCAGCCCGCCGACCTCGACCTCATGCCCGAAGTCCTCAAACCCATCATGACTCTGGCCGAGGCAAAAGACGATTTCCAAAAGCGATATATCAACGAGGTACTCGAACTCAACAACGGCAACCGTTCTAAAACTGCACAAGATCTCGGCGTCGACCCGCGAACTATCTTCCGACACCTCGCCAAACAAAACGAGAAATGACATGCCCCTGCGACGCAATATTCTCATCATGAGCCTCCTAGCCCTCGCCCTGAGCCAAGGTTGCCTCTACATCGCGCCGATCGACGAAGATCCCGAGCCCGAAGACACGCCTCCCTTTGTCAATGCGCTCAACGGCGTAAGCCCAAGCATGGGGCTCGTCAACATCAACCTCTCGCTCGGCGGCAATCAAGAATTCGTCATCTCGGGCTATGGCGATGCAAACCTCGATCAAACACTCTACCACCGCATCGTCATCGATTACAGAACGGCAGGCGTCGCCGCCAATCCCGTCTATTCGATCGTTCCAAAACGCATCGAACCCAACGCGCGCGACCGAATCACATACAGCTTCCCCGCCTGCACCGCCGCCATCAGCTACCCCACCGCCATCGCCGACGGCAAACAAATCGAGCTCTACCTCGTCATCGCCGACGCCCCCTTCATGCACGCCTCGCAACTGTTTTCGGCGGTGAATTTCCAACAACCTTTCGAAACCGAAACCGGGCGAAGCGCCGTTTGGGTACAATGGACACTCCAATTCATCGGCTCATGCCCTGAATCCCCATAAACCCTAAAGATAAACCGACCCCATTGGCATGCATGAGCACCCACCCCCATACACCCACATCACACACCATTTCGACACAGCCCACGATCTCTCGCCACGAATTCTCGCCACACCGACCACGCGCCCGTTCGGCTTGTGCGCGAATTTGCACTGCTAGGTGATTGATTTTTGCGAGTTTTTTCAAATACCCATCGGCGTTTTTTTTACATATCTCGGTGTTATTTCTTGAACGCGGCTTCTTTTGCGATACAATGTAAAAATGCGGCACGAGGTTGCTGTAAAATAGGCATGAAAGTTTCATGTATATTGCTTGGGCGCTGAGTTTGCGCGGCAAACCAAGTGCACCGCTATTTCGTTATGTTACGAGAGGCTCATATGTCGAAGACAAACCGTTCGAATGATATCCGTCCCCACAAGTCGTTGCTCATCGCGCTAACGCTTGCCGCCACGGGATTCGTCGCCAACAACGCATTTGCGCAAGATGCCGACGCCATTCGCCAACAAGCCGACGCAAAAGTTGCCAGCATCGAAGCCGCCATCGAAGACGGTCAAGAAATGCTCGCTCGTGCGCGCGAAAACTCAAACGTCTCACAAATCGACTGCATCAATACACAACTCGTCATCGCTCGCGGGTTTCTCAATGTGGCACAAAATGCAAACATCAACCTCAAAGAAGCCATCACCAGAAACGACGCCGAGGCCACCACGCACCACCAAAAACTACTCGACCTCGCCGTCGAAAAAACCGAAGGCGCTGCCGCCCGCATGAAACAGTGCGGTACGGGCGTGCTCAGCGTCACCGGCGAAACACAATCGACCACAAAACGCGACTGCAAAGTCGAACCATGCCTCGGCGGCGAAGAGGTCTATGCCCCCGATGCTATCGAAAAACAAAGCCTCACGGGAGCCGACAAAATCGATGCCAGCAACAACGTCGATGCGTCGCCATACATGTAGTTTTACATTGGATCTCGTGAGTTTTTTTGATATTGGCTTGTGCGGCGCTATCTATCGATACGCGCCGCTTGCATGGCTATCTCGCTACGCTCAATACGCCATGCTGTTCGGGCTATTTCGCTACGCTCAATACACCCGAATTTGCCGACTGATGGGTGCAAACAAGCTCAATGCTTGCGCATTCAAACCGTGAAAAGAGCGATTCCGTCGATACTCTGATTCCTGGATCTAGGCTTTCGCCCCGAAATTCCCAAAAATCCAGATCATTGAGAAAGCGCAACTCCATGATTAATCCTAAGATATTTCTCCACATAGGGCTTTGCTCACTCGGGCTTTTGACCACCCTCTGTACGAGCCAATTCGCCGATGCGAAGCCCAAACTCCCCGAAGCAAAAGGTCTCGAGGCCGGCGGTGTCGTCATGCATCCGGGAGCTAAAGTTGCGTTAGCTTACGATAACGTCAGCAATCAAAACGTCAACGACGGACGCGTCGACGTCGGCGTGACTTTTTCGTCTCATCTCGAAGACGAAACGACGAAAAAGTGGGACTCCAACGTCTCTCTCTTGTGGCAACAATATTGGGGGCTTGGCGATGCAAAGGCAAATGGTAGCCTCAACGCCGTTCTCTCCACGAGTGCCGACCTCTTCAAACAAAGTCTCTTCCGCATCTCGCCATCGTTTACCTACCAATACACGGTCAACCCCGAAGACGATTACTTGCGCCAAGAAATCGAAAATCACACGATTCGCGCCGGCGTCGGGGCAACCATTCAACCCGGCGAAGGTGCCATCTTCTCGCAAAAATTCTCTTACAATTTGAGCGGGAAGATCTACCCCGATCACAACGATATTTCTAACTTCGTCCATCGAATCGAATCCGTCACGCGATGGAACTTCTTGCCACATTCGAGCATGGCGCTCACCGTCAACTTCACCGTCTCGCACTTCCTCGAAGACGAACGCAATTCGATGATCGGCAAAGAAATCGTCAACTCTAGCGAAAACGCCACAGGCCTCCCCGTCAGGCTCAAATATAGCCTGCAAGGCCTCATATTCGCTCGCATGACCTATACGCTAGGGCTCGGCTATGCCTACGCCTACTATACCAAAGGCAAAGAGCACATGTTCATCATGAACGCAAAGCTCGGCTATAGCTTCCGCGAAAACATCGATTTAGCCGTCGAATTCCGAAAAGATTTCGATACGGCTCTCTATGGCGATTACTACAAGCTCAATCGCGTCGCCCTCACTTTCGATGCCTTTTGGTTTAATCACCTGCGCACAAAAGCAGACGTCGGTTTCGGCGCCTTCGGCTTCGTCGAAAGCGGCACGATGATCCGCATCGACTACCTCACGACGATTAAAGCTGCACTCGATTACTACTTCTTGCCCGGTTTGCGACTAGGCGTCACGTACCAATTCGGCTACAACTTCAGCGACATCAGCAGTGCACAGTATGCAAAGCACACCGCCCTGCTCAATTTCTCCTACGAGTATTAATGCACACACTAGGGCAAAGACATCGCTGTCTACAGTGCCACGCTATATGGGCTCACATTTGCCTGTTACTCGCACTATTTTTGCCAGGATGTGCCACGACAGTATCGGCAAATTGGCAAGCACAACTCGGCTCGACTTGCCCCACGAGCGCCGAGCTCGGAAAATTCATGCCCTGGGACCGGCTCGAATTGCGCGTCTTCGGACAAGAAGAACTCAGCGGCACATACGAAGTCTCGCCGCGCGGCACGATTAACGTTCCTACGCTCGGTGAAATCGACGTCAACGGCATGCGATGCGACGAACTCGAAGGCATGCTCACGCAAATGCTCAAAGACGCCTACTTGCGCGATCCCTCCGTCGTCTGCATCAATAAAGAAATCTCTAAAACTGCCGTCACCGTCGACGGGCAAGTCCAAAAACCGGGCATCGTCGAATTCAGACCCGGGCTCATGCTCACCGATGTCATCGCGCAATCGGGCGGTCCTACAACGCGAGCCTCTAGCAATGCCGTCGTCATCGTCCGAAAACACGACACACAAACGCAATCCGTGACCGTGCCTTATCAAGATATTCTCATGGGAAAAGTCCCCAATATTTGCCTCTACCCCGGCGACCTCATCTACGTCCCGCAATCGGTCTTCTAATGGAGATCTCGACGATCTTTCAAAAATACGTAGTCCGCCCATGCTCGATCTACGAACGGTAAACGATTATGCCTCCTAAAAGCGCGAATATCGATTCTGGTCATTCCTCGCAACCCATCTTCCCCATACGAGAATACATCGACGACATCTGGCGGCGAAAACTCGGATTTATCTTGGCCTTTATCGTCGTCGCAGGAATCGGTGCCGTCTATACGATGCACCAACCCAAAATCTACGAAGCCACCGCCGTCGTCATCATCAATCCCGAGCCCCCGACGATCAACCCCGTCGATTCTACGACCTACGACCAATGGTACATGCGCGACACGTACTACGATACGCAGCTCAAAGTCATGCAATCGAGACTCGTCGCACAACGCGTCGTCCGAGATCTCAACATCGCCAGCGACCCTGAATTCCTCGAACTCGACGATATCACCAATTCCGAACTCCTCGAAAAACGAATCGCTGCCGCCAATCCCGTCTCTTTCCTCCTCTCAAAACTCAAAGTCGAAGCCGTCGTCGGCACGAGACTCGTCAACATTCGCGTCAAACACAAAAACCCCGAATACGCCGCGATGCTCGCCAATGCCATCGCCGACGCCTATTCGGCTCAAAATACCGAACACCGCTCCGCATCGCTCACCAATACCTACGAATTTATCGATAAACAATACAAAGAAAACATCGAAAAACTCGATAAATCACGCGATGCACTCAACGACTTTAAGCAAAATAACAAAATCCTCTACACCAACCCCATCGAGCAACAAAAGATCACCAATCAAAGGCTCGATTATCTCAACGTCAAACGCGTCGAAATCGAAACCGAAACGCGACGAACCGGAAACCTGCTCCAAGAACTCAAAGCACTCCCGCTTTCGACCGAATACGTCCAAGCTTTCGCCCTCCTAGGCGACGCCCCTGCGCTCAACGCCGAAATGAACGAGTGCAAAAAACTCGAGCAAAAATCGCGCGAACTCCTCGTCACCTATCTCGAAAAATCCCCTCACGTTACCGCCGTTCAAAGCCAAATCGAAAAATGCCGAGAAAGCGTCCTCAACGGCATGAAAAACGTCATCACCGGGCTGTCGGCTCGACACCAAGCTCTCCTCAAGCTCAATCAAGAAACACAAGCCGAAATCGTAGCGCTCCAAAAAGAAGCCCTCTCGATCGACCAACTCAAACTCCTATACGAACAATTCCAGAGCCAAAAAGAAAACGCCGAAACCCAATACGAAAACTCACAGGCTAAACTCAACGAAGTCAGCCTCAATCGACTCCTCGAAATCAACAATATTCGAATACTCGACAAAGCTATCGCGCCTACCGTTCCCGTCAGTCCCAATATCTTCCTCAACGCCATCATGACGTTCCTAGCCGCCGTCATTGCCGGTTTCGTCGCCGTCCTATTGCTCGAATTGCTCGATATATCAGTGCGAAGCCAAGCCGATGTCGAAGAAAAAGCTCGACTCCCATTCCTCGGCGCAGTCCCCAAATTCCCCAAACTCCACCAATACGCCCAACGAAAAGCCTACCGATTCATTCTCGAAAATCCACGTTCACCTGTCGCAGAATGCATACGTACGCTCACGACGACGCTACAATTCTTGCTCAAATCCGATAACTCTCACGTCTTGCTCATCACATCGGCACAACCCCTCGAAGGCAAGACGATGACGTCGATCAATATCGCCGTCACACTGGCGCTCTCGGGCAAACGCGTCGCACTCCTCGAAGCCGATATGCGGCGTCCGACGATCTTCAAAGCACTCAAAGTACAAGCCGAAAACGGCCTCAGCGCCGTCATCGAAGGAACCGCAAAACTCAAAGACGTTCTCAAACAAACCGAAGTCCCAGGCCTACAACTCATCCCATGCGGCACGATCCCACAAAATCCTGCCGAGCTCTTCCAAACCGATGGCTTCGCTAAACTACTCGCCGATCTCAAAGCGCAATTCGACGCCATCATCATCGATTCGCCACCCGTCACGGCCGTCACCGATGCGCTCATCATCGCACAACACGTCCACGGCGTCATCGTCATCGCACGCGCCAATAAAACACCCCTTCCAAGCCTCATCCGCACGCGCGAACTACTCGAGGGCGTCAACGCGCCTATCTTGGGCGTCGTCCTCAACGATATGACCGAAAACCGTTCGAGCTACGGCGGATATTATTACTATCACAAGGCATACAAAACGGATCAATAGCCATCCATTCCAAAAAACGCTACACCATCCCCGCGCACGCTAAACGGCACAATGGCGAGCCATTGCCTCAATCGTTGCCATCTTTTTTTAGCCGTGTTATACGGAATCGGTTTTAGCGCATTCAAAAAATTGTATCGGTGTATGCGTGATTCATCAGGAGATTATTATGAATAAACGATTTGTACGCTTTGTACTCACTTCGATGGCGGCGGCGATGCTCTTGACATCGACCACGGCTGTTGCGCAAAACGTCGCCTTTGAAGAAAAGCAGCAGGCTCAAATTAAATCGGCTAAAGAGCCCAAAAAAGCCGAACGAAAAACGCTCGACCAAGAAGAAGGCAGCGGTCCTAAAGTCGAATTCCAAACCGATGAAATGGTCGCCGCTTCGGCCGCCTCCGAAAAAATCGAACTCCAACAGTCCGCCATCAAAAAGCTACAATTGCGCATCAAAAATACCGACGAAGACGATCCCGCAAAACCACAGCTCATGGAACGAATGGGCGACATGCTCTGGCAAAAAGCACGATACTACGAGCTCGAAGCATACGACTACCTAAGCAAGGCAAACGAAGCCGGCGCCGCTGGCGATACCGCTAAACAGCAACAACTCTTGGCGAAAAAGACCGAAGACGAAAAAATCGGTCGCGAAGCACGTGAAGAAATGCTCAAGCTCTATCGCGAAATCCTCAAATACCACGCCGATTACGAGCAAATCGACAAAATCCGATACTACATGGCCTTCAATATGGCCGAAATGGGATATGCCGGCGAAGCATACGAACAATACAGTGGTATCGTCCGCGAACACTCCAATTCTCGATACCTACCCGAAGCTTTCTTGGGCATGGCCGAATACTCCTTCACCATCGAAGAAGATATGCCCACCGCCCTTCAACAATACCAAAAAGTCGTCAGCGTCGATCCCAATAGCTCCGCCGCCTCCTACGCCATGTACAAAATGGGATGGTGCTACTTCAACCTGGGCGAGCCAAAGAAAGCACTCGCGCAATTCGAAAAAGTCATTCGCGAAGCCGATAAAGGCACCGATAAACGACGCACCGATATGCGCAAAGAAGCTCTCAAAGACCTCGTCAAAGCCTATAGCATGTGGGATGCCGCAAAACCCGGTAACGCTCGCAAATACTTCAAAGGTTTCGCCGCCGACGATGCCGAAGTCGATTCCATGATGGAACGATTGGCGCGTCTCTATCAAGAAAACGGCAAAATCGACGAATCCAACTTCGTCTATAACCAACTCATCGCCGCCAACCCCGGTAAATTCAAAATCGTAGGTTATCAGCACGAAATCATGCTCAATACAGAAACGTTGAGCAATCCTACTGCCCTGGCCGAAGACATCCAACGTACCGTCGCCATCTTCGTCAAAGCTCGCGACGAAAAATACGAAGGCGCTACCCCCGAAGCCGTCAAAGCCGAAAACGACAAACTCGAACAATACGTCTCCGATACCGGTAAGTGGTATCACATGACGTACCAAAATACGAAAAACCCGCTCTACTACTCTCTCGCCTTCGAAATCTATCGCACATATCTCAATAACTTCCCGACGGCGACCGACAACTACGACGTCATGTACTACTACGCCGATATGGCGTACTTCCGCAAAAACTACGCCGAGGCTGCAAAAGGCTACGAACGCGTCCTCGATATCAACGAAAACGGCGAATTCAGCAAAGATGCCGCGCACGGCGCCGTCTTGGCCTACGACCAGTTGATGGGCGAAAACAACACCGATAAAGAAGCCTGCCCCGATATCCCCGTCACGCCAGAAGCCGCACCCGGCGAAGAACAAACCTACCCCGAATACCCCATCGCCGATTGCCGACTCAAATTCATCGAAGCCAGTAAGCGATACGCAAAAATCGATCAGTCGGCAGAGTTTGCAAACAACTCCAAATACAAAGCCGCGCAGATCTACTTCAACTACAACCACTTCGAAGAATCCCGCCCGCTATTCCTCGAAGTCACGCGCGATGCTCCGGGGTCCGAAGTCGCCGTCTACTCCGCAAACTACTTGCTCGAGACATACCGACTCACCAAACAATACCAAAAGATGCACGAGGCCATCACCACGCTCAAAGCCAACAGCGCTTTCATGGCCAATAACACCACTTACATGCCTGAATTCAAAGAAGTCCTCAGCGCCTACGAACGCGCTCTCGACTACAAATTCTGCGAAGAAAAAGAAAACAACAAACAATGGGAAGACGCCGCCCGCTGCTACGAGCAATATGCCGAAGCACACAAAGGCAGCGACGATGCCGCAAAAGCGCGTTGGAACGCCTCCATCGCATGGGAAAAGGGATCGGAAGTCGGGCGCGCCATCGAAGCTCGCGTCGCCCTCCTCACCTCGGGCGAAAACGACGAACACACCAAAGCACTCGCTCCGCGTGCCATCTACGCCATCGCTCTCAACTACCACAGCCTGGCCGTCTTCTCCGAAGCCGCCCGATACTACGAAATCTTCGTCAATCAATTCCCCGAAGATCGCGAAGCTTGCGTCCCCATCGGCGCCGCCCCCTCGAAAGACCCATGCGCCAAAACCGCCCTCTCCAACGCCGCTGCCTTCCGATCCGGACTCGGCGAATACCAAAAAGCCGTCGAAGACTACGACCTCTACGCAAAGATGTTCCCTAAAGACAAAGCCCAAATGGCTCAGCTCAAGTTCGCTACAGGGCGCATCTACTACGATCAAAAGAAATACGACATGGCGCTCGATCGCTTCCGCGATTACCTCAAAAACTACGCCAAACTCGGCTCGCCAGCTCTACAAGTCGCCGCCAATACTTTTATCGGCAAGTGCTACTGGGATAAGAAAAACCAAAAAGAAGCGCTCAAATCGTTCGAGGCCGCCGAAAACCTCTACGCCAGCAAATCGCTACAACAATGGCTCGCCAAAGCCGAGCCGACCGAAAGCGAACAAGCGCGAAACGCCGCCGCTGAAGCGCGATTCATGCGCGGTGAAACGCTCTTCAAAGAAACACTCGACATCAAACTCTCAGACCCAAGCGTTTCGGGGCGAAAAATCAACGAATTCCTACAAAAACAACTCCTCAAAAAGGCTGAAAAACTACAAGAAGCCGCTCCCGTCTACAAAGACGTCATCACCAAATTCAACGCACCGAAATGGGGCTTGGCCGCCATGACGCGCGTCGGTATGATGTTCGACGACGTCGCACAACAAATCGAAAAAGCACCTGTCCCACCCGGGCTACCCGAAGAAGTCGAATTGGCATACGTCGAGCAATTGCTCGATTTCTCCAGTAAATTCGAAGAACAAGCCATCTCGTCTTACGTCGCCGCCGTCAAAAAAGCCGCCGAAACCGGATGGTTCAGCCAATATACCACCGAGGCTCAACGTCGTCTCTTCGACCTGCGCCCCATGGAATATCGCTCCGCATCCGAAGTCAAAGCTACGCCTAATAAAATGGTAACGACCTACCACACCGGCGCTCTCTTCTCCAATATCGAAGAACTGCGCGGAAACGTCGTCAAAGAAAAGCGAAGAGTCGTCTCCGACGATGCCATCGGCGCCGATGCCGCACCAAGCGGCACTGAATCCGCCGACAACGTCGTCGCATCGAACTAATGCTCATCCATGCCCTACCACGGGCATGGCGCCTTTTCTCGCACTTATTTCAATCGCTATTGAGGAGATATATTTATGTTTAATCGCTTTATGCGCCGACTCGCCCCTGTCGCTCTCGCTTCCCTTGCCATTTGCGCTACGACGGCGTGCGGTTCGAGTGGTTCGTCCGCCTCTGGCGCCGCCTCCGTCAAATCCCCCACAGGTGCATCCAAAACCGTCGACGCCGACGGAAAACGCGCCGTCGTCAAAGAAAGCGCCATCGCGCTCTTCGAACAAGCCGTCAAACAAGCCAAAACAAACCCACAAGCCGCCATCGATACCTTCAAAAAAGCGGCAAAAGAAGAAGACAACTTCGCCGAAGCCTGGTACAACGTCGGATTGCTCGAACAAAAACTCGGCAACAACAAAGACGCAAAAGACGCCTACAACAAAGCTATCGATATGCGCCCCGATATGTCGGGCCCTTATATCAACATCGCAAAAATGCTCGTCGACGAAGGCAACTACGACGAAGCCGAAAAATACTTGCTCATCGTCGTCGACGAAAACAAGGGCATCGAACCCTACAACCCCGAAGCCAACCTCAACCTCGGCATGCTCTACCGCCACAAAGGCGAAGACATCCTCGAAAAAGAACGCGGCGGCACCGAGCCAAAATTCTCCATGGAAGGCTCCGAAACAAAAGGCGAAATCAAAAACAAAGATGCCTACGCCATGTTCGCAAAATCCGTCGCTCACGTCCGACGCGCTCTCGCCGGCGACTCCAACAATATCTATTGTTACGAAAACCTCAGCGCCATCTACTACCTCATGAACAGCCTCGAAGTCGCTCGACTCGTCTGCGAACAAGCCATCATCAAATACTCCGAATACAACGACATTCTCAAAAAACAACTCGAAGCCGGCAAAATCACACAAGACGAATACGACGAAAAGGCATACATCCCCAAAGACCTCTCCGCCATCTACAACACTTCAGGCCTCATCTACCTCGCCGAAGGCGAAGTCTCCATGGGCAACGCAGAGTTCAAAAAAGCCGTCGAAGCCGACCCCACCAACATTCAAGCCATGCTCAACGTCGCCGGGATCGCCATCAACGTTCAAGACTACCCTCTCGCCTACGACCTCTACAACAAAATACTCGCTCTCGAGCCCAACAACACCGAAGCATACCTCTCAAAAGGCGTCGCCGCGCGCGGCCTCAACAACCTCGACGAAGCCGAAAAAATCTACCGCGACATCATCAAAAATCACCCCGACTACCCACAAGCTCAATTCAACCTCATCGTCCTCTACCAAGAATACTACCTCAAAATCGACGAAGCTCGCCAGATGTGGGTCGACTTCACCAACGACGCCAACGCCAATAAACTCATCCCTGGTCGCGTCGCCGAAGCCAAAGAACGCATCAAACAAATCGACGACCTAAAAGAAGCACAACGAAAAGCCGAAGCACAACAAGCCGAAATGATGCGCAAAATGGAAGAACTCGAACGCCTCGAAAAAGAAATGGAAGCGCAACAAGAATAACCCAAAGCGCCCCCAACGCTCAAAGCCACCGCCCGCCGGTGGCTTTTCTCATTTATAGCGGCTTTTTTTCTTTTTATTTTTGGCTACGCTATTGCCCTACGGGCAATACGCTCCGCTATCGCCCTATTTCGCTCGCGCTCAATACGGGCTCTCGAGAGCCCTATCGCCGGTGGCGATACGGGCTCTTGGCTACGCTATTGCCCTACGGGCAATACGCTCCGCTATCGCCCTATTTCGCTTGCGCTCAATACGGGCTCTTGTATCGCCCTATTTCGCTTACGCTCAATACGGGCTCTTGTATCGCCCTATCGCCGGTCGGCGATACGGGCTCTTTGTCACCC
>OQWM01000037.1_pt1 | contig 57980 bp, 44 predicted proteins | sample 1691531 | NCBI WGS metagenome assembly OQWM01 (sample SAMN03418257, study PRJEB22391) | human gut metagenome | biome: human-gut; feature: organic feature; material: feces | host: Homo sapiens | place: Tanzania | collected 2013-01
ACTTACCCTCGCCACAAGGGCTCAAAAGTGGTGTTTCGCACTTGCGAAACTTGAGTAATATAAAGGATAATCACTTCACGACCGAGTCCACAAACATCTCAACAAACTCTGGCCAAGACTTTGAAACGCAACTCTCGTCGTCAATCTCTATCGGAGAGTCCGCACCGAGAGAAGCGACTTTTAGAGCCATCACCATGCGGTGGTCGTGGTGCGAACTATATTTGCCGCCTTTGAGAAGTTTCCCGTTCAGAAGCCTCCACGCGAGTGAGTGTCCGGCGACAACAAGCACATCCGCCGCCTCGTCAATCACAGCCTCGACACCCATTTTCGTCAGCATCTCAACAATTGCAGCGGCACGATCGCTCTCCTTGTTACGTAGGCGGCTGACGCCATAGAGCCGGCTCTTGCCCTGACAGAATGCAGCAAGGACGGACGCGCACGGGAACAGATCGGGGCAATGTGAAGCATCCGCCTCGAAAGCGAGCAGCGGTGACTGTTGAACGTGAATTTCACCCTCGTCGCCGTCCAGCTGAGTGATACTTGCTCCGGCAGCCATAAGTATGTCCATTATGGCAATGTCGGCCTGAAGAGAATTGGTGCTGAGCCCGTCGATGCAGGCCTTTCCGAAAACAGAGGCGGCGACCATCACCGGCACAGCCGCGCTCCAATCTCCCTCGATGTCAAAATCGGCGGCCGTGTATTTCTGTCCGGCGCGGACCTTGAATATCATTTCGGTGCAAAGCGACCAGTCGCCGTCGGACTCCATAAAATCACGTCCTCCGAGCATTTCATTGGAAATCTTGACGCCGAATTTTTTGAGAACTTCGGCTGTCATGAAAGTGTAAGGAATGCTCTTTGGATTCTCGACGAGCAGGGTCATGTTCTTGTCCACGAGCGGCATGGCCATCAGAAGTCCGGAAATCAGCTGCGAGCCACTCTCGCCGGAGACCTCGGCCTTGAGTTGAGTGAGGTGACCGCTGATATTTATAGGGAGCTTTTCGTCGTTGTCCGTAACTTTGACTCCAAACTCGGTCATTATCCCGTTCACACCGGCAAGGCGACGGCCCGATAGAGTCTTTTCACCCTCTATGCACACCGGCTGTCCGGCGGACAGTTCTGCCGAGAGAGGAATCATAAGCCTTGCAAGCAGTCCGGATTCCCCGACATTGAGTCTTTCGAGTTCAGACAGGCATCCCTCCTTTGCGCCGATTCCCGTTATCACGAGATTCGTCTCGTCTCCGGCAGTTTCGCGTAGCAACTTGGCTCCGAGGGCCTCGGCAACTCGTAGCGCTGATTCAGAGTCTTCGCATGGGGTGTAGTTGCGCAGGCGTGACGTGCCCTCGGCGAGGGAGGCTGCAATCACGGCTCTTTGGACAAAACTCTTTGATGACGGTGCCACGATGTCGGCGTCGAAGAAAGGCAGGCTTCCATATAGCTTTTCTGACATCTCGGAAGCGATCTGCTGACCGGGAGCGGCCGTTTCTTTTTCGTTGAGAGCGGCGTATGTGAACGGAGCGCCTTTTTTGAGGCATTCCATTCTTGATTCCTTGCCTTTCTCGCCCATGCAGAATGCTATGAGCCTGCCTTCGGTGGTCTCAGGAGCCGGTGTCGTGTGCCTGCCGGTCTGCGGAGGAACGAGAACCGACGGGTCGTCGTAGAGAGAAAGGACACGGGCTGCGTCGTCTTCGGAATTTGCTGTCGTGGCAACCTTTACGATGTCCGCACCATGATAGACGCATTTTTCGACTACTGCCTTGAGCGCTTCGACGGAATCGGTGCCGTTGAAATCATGAAATGAACGAATAAGAAGCGTGCCGTTGTCTGTACAGGCAGCCTTGATTCTCTTGACGTTTTCCTTGGGAGCCTCGATTTCAAGGTCAGCGTATGAGGCACCAGCCTTGATGGCTGCGACAAGGCGTTTCTCGCAGAGGGAAGCCACCGCCACCGGACTCATCTCAGGATGCTTCTTTGCCGTCTCCGCAATCCGGCATGTCGCCACCAGCGGAATGTCGGCCGTCGAGAAGATTTCGTCTATTTCGTCTTCGTTGATCCCGCAACTGTCAAGCCTTATTTCTGCCATCAGGCATTCGTCAAGAGCAGCCAATAGCTCATCGAAGTTCTTGTTCTGAAGTACTGTACAAATCATTTCTTTTGGTTTCTTTTTGGTCTATATCCATTTTCTCATCGGTCACATACGCCCGGTATGCTCCCTCTTCAAAAATGAATCTATCCTCAAAAATAACCTCAAAAGCCCGAGGTTATTCTTCTTTGTTTATAATATTCTTTTTCATCGTTCCTCCGGGGAGTTCCATCAGATCTAATTTTACGGTCTTGACGGAACCGATTCTTTCCGGGAGGATAAAGTTTATCTTGTTGCCTTCGGCCTTCTTGTCCTTTGATATGGCATCGGACATTTCTTTCAGCGTGTACGGGCTTTCCGTTGGAAGACCAATCGTCGCGAAGTCTCTTTCAAGTCGCGCACTCAGGCCTTCCTCACAGATGAATGGCAGACCCTCGCTGTCCGTGACCTTGTCGGATAGGGATTCTGCAAGGCGGGCAGCCAAGATGATGCCAACCGCTACGGCCTCACCATGGGACCAGCTTCCGGAGGAGAGCTTCTCTATGGCGTGGGCGAAGGTGTGACCGAGGTTGAGCACCCGTCGAAGTCCATGCTCTTCCGGATCCTGTTCCACTATGGATGCTTTGATTTCCGCAGCCCGCGCAGCAAGGTCTCCTATCTCCGGAATTGACCGGCCACCTTCTTTTTCAGCCGAGCAGCCCGCATCAAGTTCATTTGCCTTCCAAGCCTTCAGGCGCCCGACCACGTCATTATAGGCGTCGGCATCGGCGATGATGAAAGTCTTCAGCAGTTCGGCGACTCCGGAAAGGAAAGCACGTTGCGGGAGTGTCTTCAGCGACTCATTATATATATAGGTAAACTCCGGCTGGCGGATTACCCCAATCATATTTTTATAGGAACGGAAGTTGACGCCGTTTTTCCCACCTATTGCAGCATCGACCTGTGCGAGGAGGGTGGTCGGGACAAAAGCGAAGCGGACACCTCTTTTATATATGGAGGCGACAAAACCTGCCAGATCGGTGGTTATGCCCCCTCCTATGCCGAGAACAAGGACGTTTCGGTCGGCTCCGGCCTCAAGCATATCCCCGATAACCGACTCGACCGTTACCATTGTCTTGTTCGTCTCAGAAGCATCTATAATGCTTACTCCCAGCAACTTATTGCAGGCAGACAGTCCATCTCCAGAATCGGCATATCCCCCGCGCAGCCTCTCCAACACAGGCCTTCCCACCTGCTCCCACACATTGCGGTCACAGACAATCCAAACCGTCCCGAAGTCTTCCAACAACGGGAAAAGCGGACCGAGCCCTTCCGCACGCACTATTCTGCACTTCACTTTTTCGTTCATTTATCTACCTTCCGGACGCAATGATCTTTCTTCCGGAAACCGACCGACAAATTTAGATGCTGTTTTATTCTTTTACAAATATATTTCCAGATTTTGCGATGTCACAAGTTTTTTCTACCTTTGCAGTCCTTTCACGGAAGGAGTCTATCGACGCGCAGTTCCGAAAGTTAGGCTATAACGCACGACAGGAATACGCGCACACAGTTGCCCGGATGGCGGAATCGGTAGACGCGCTGGTCTCAAACACCAGTGCCGCAAGGCATGCCGGTTCGATCCCGGCTCCGGGTACGAAACCAAGAGGCTCTGGCAATCAGTAGTTTGCCAGAGCCTCTTTTGTTTATACCGCAATCCCGTGTACCGATGCCGTCCTCTAAAAAAACGCCAAAATGAGAATGACTTCACCCACAAATTTGTAAATTAGGCAAAAATCATTAAATTTGTGACATCATTCCCGATTTTTCCGATAAATTCGGGAGTGGAGGAATAAATTTAAGTCTGTCTCTGCCATATAATGTTTCGTGAAGTGCGGTAATCTTTCCATTAGCGTATTTTGAGAGTAACGTATATATACAAAAAAAAGCCCCACGCATTTGAGCATCGTTGAGAGGCTTGGTGGGAACTGACATTGCAAATATACGAGCAATCATTGATTACACAAACTTTTAGCAAGAAAATCATTAAAAAAAATACATCAACAAGTACATCCCGAATGCCTTTATGGAGATGAGAACACAAAAATCCCTATTGGAGGCTCGCGAGGGCCTCTAATCTAATGGGGATAAAGTTTCATAGTGTATTGAACGCCGATAGGGTCAAGCAGTTCTTGATAGCGAGGCCATTGTTGACCTCGTCTGCGATTTTTCTTACTTGTGTCATAGTCTAATTTACTATAAATATCTATATTCGAGAAAATTTGTATCTTTGCGGGTTATTCGGATTTTTTGAAAAAATTTAAAATTTAAGGGATATGTCATTAAGCTTACTTCAGAGCATTGCGGACACGGCGGCAACGGTTTCGGAGATTGTTCCGGCTCCGGTGCAGCAGGAAGTGAAGATGTCTTATTTTGAGTTGGCCAAGGCCGGCGGATGGCTCATGATTGTGCTGCTCCTGCTCTCAATCGTTGCGGTCTACATTTTTGCAAGCAAATGGTGGATGATTCACAAGGCCGGGAAGGTCGAGAAGAATTTTATGAATGAGATCAGGGACCTCATCCATGAGGGAAAGATAAAGTCGGCGGTTTCGCTGTGCCAGAGGTATGACACGCCTTCGGCAAGGCTTGTAGAGAAGGGCATCGAGAGAATCGGAAGACCGCTTCAAGACATCCAGACAGCCGTCGAGAACATGGGCAGCGTTGAGGTCGCAAGGCTTGAGAAGGGTCTGCCTATGCTGGCGACCATCGCCGGCGGTGCTCCGATGATCGGATTTCTCGGAACGGTGACCGGAATGATTCGCGCATTCTTCAATATGTCCACGGCCGGAAGCAACATCGACATATCGCTTCTCGCCGGAGGTATTTACGAGGCGATGGTAACCACCGTCGGCGGTCTTGTCGTCGGAATCCTCGCATATTTCGCCTACAACTACTTGACCTCCAGGATTTCAGACCTCGTGTTCAAGATGGAGTCCGTGACCATCGACTTCATGGATCTTCTGCACGAGCCGGCGGAGAGCGGAAAGGAATAGAACTTTGATTTTTAGGGATTTAGAGATATGGCTATAAGAAGAACAACAAAGGTGGACTCGGGATTCTCGATGTCGTCAATGACCGACATCGTGTTCCTGCTGCTCATTTTCTTCCTGGTCACATCGACGCTCATCAATCCCAACGCGCTGAAGCTGCTGCTCCCCAAAAGCACTGGGCAGGTGTCGGCAAAAGCGACGGTGAGCGTGTCGATTGCGGATCACGGCGAAGACGTCTACACCTATCATATCAACGGGAACAAACAGCCTGTGCCTTTCAATGAAGTGGAGGATGACCTGATTGACCTGCTTCAGGGAGAAGAAGACCCGACGTTCTCGATTTATGCGGACGAGACGGTTCCTATCAAGGAAGTGGTGCAGGTGATGAATATTGCAAAACGCAATCACTATAAGGTCATTATGGCCACCCAACCTGAATGAAAATTCCGTTAAAGATGCCATCTGCTGCGTTACGCTCAGCTTTATAATCCTCACAACCACGAGGTTGCTCCGGTTATAAAGGCTTCGCAAGCCTTGCATCTGACAACTTTAACGAAATTTTCTGAAATAAAGAACTTAATATATAATGGAAGAGTACAAACAGGACAGGGAAAAGCAGAGAAAGCTGTCACGTGTGGCCGGGATTGGCCTCACGCTGGTGCTTCACGCCGCTGCGTTGTCCTGCGCGTGCTTTGCCGGAATGACATATCTGGACCCGCCACCACCGGAGAGAGAGGAGATCTTGATTGACTTCGACGAACCGGAGGTGGAGATAAGGAAGCCGGAAAGAAGATGGAGCCGGACTAGTTTGAAGTCGCCGGAACCGGATAGGACAAGACCGGACGAGATTGTGAAGATGTCAAAGGCACAACTGGAGGGGACAAAACAGAACGTCGCGCAGGAGGCAACAGTGGGACCGGACGGTGATGTGGAGGTGAATGAGCCCAAACGCGAGAAGGAAATAAACAAAAGAGCGCTGTTCCATGCCGCCGACAATCCGGAGGCGAAGGATACTCTTGCGCCACAGACAGCCCGCACGGCAAGCGACGAACTTGAGACAGGACATGCAGGAGGAAACGTCGAGCGCGGAAAAGTTTCCGGTGAGCCGAATGCAAGGCTTGAGGGGCGCAGCGTTGTGGGGCATCTTGCGCGGCCGGCCTACAACATACAGAAGGAAGGCACGGTCGTTGTTAGGATAGCCGTTGATCAGAACGGAAAGGTCATAGAGGCTATTCCTGGCTTTGACGGGACCACTGTCACTGACAAGTCATTGTGGAATGCTGCGAGGAATGCTGCGATGTCAGCGAAGTTCTCGAAGACGACGGATGTGACGAAGATAAAACAATACGGGACGATTACATATATATTCAAGTTGACGAAATGATGTCCCTGTAATTAAGAAATAAATATAATGAATAAACAGACTGACGCGAGTCAGAGTATAAATTTTTAAACGCCGAAAGGCACAAACTAATGGAGTACAACGAAAAGAGTGGCAACGACCACAGCAGCGAAGGCCGTAGGGAGTACGGCAGCAACGATTCAAGACCTTACAGGTCAGGTTCAGAGAACGGCGGAAGGCGCCGCATCGTCACAAGAAAGAGGGATGACCGTCCATATATGACATCATCCGACACACCATCATCCTTCGGAGAAAGGAGGGAACACCGCACTTACGGAGAAAACCGCAGGCCGTATGGCGACAGAAGAAATTTTGGTGATAGGCCGGCAAGACCGTACTGTTCATCAGAAGGCGGCGAAAATGGAGAAAGAAACGAGCGCAGGTCATACGGTGACAGACAGTCATTCGGAGGCAACAGACGCCCGTATGGAGACAGAAAACCATCGTTCGGAGGAAGGCCGGACGGCGAGAGAAGGCCATACAGATCATCATCAGATGGAGAAAATAATTACGGAGAACATCGTTCTTATGGCGATAGGAAACCGTCTTTCAACGGAGAAAGGCCATCCGGTGAGCATCGCAATTTCGGCGAAAACAGGAGACCGTCATACGGCGAGGGAAGGAAACCTTCGTTCGGCGGCGACAGAAAGCCAGGATTCAAGAAGGCTGCTCCGGGAGGAAAACCTGGATTCGGCGGAAAGATGGGAGCAAAAGGCGGAAAGAAGCGTCCGGCACCGAAGCCAATGTTCCGCTCAGAGGACGAGAGCGGAATCGGACAGATGATTGACAGAAGAAAAGCATTCGAGAACGAAAGGCTGTCTGATAACGACAATGTGGCAATTCCGTTCAAGGAGGAGTGCCGTCTGAACAAATACATCGCAAATTCCGGAATATGCTCAAGGCGTGAGGCCGACAACTTCATCCTCGCGGGCTGTGTGACAGTCAACGGAAACGTCGTCACTGAACTCGGAACAAAAATCAACGTCACCAAGGACGATGTCCGCTTCAACGGAGAGAGGCTTCACGGCGAGGAGAAGGTCTACATTGTGATGAACAAGCCGAAGGGATTCGTGACCACGACTTCCGACCCGCACGCCGAGAAGACAGTGATGGAACTTCTCAAGAAGTGTACTGCAAGGGTGTTCCCTGTCGGACGTCTCGACAAAAACACCACCGGAGTGCTGATGTTCACCAACGATGGAGAGATTGCTGAAAGGCTTACGCACCCGGCATACGACAAGAAGAAAATCTATCAGGTTTCGCTTGACAAGGACCTCACTCAGGAGGATTACGACAAGATTATGGCAGGTGTGACACTCTCTGACGGAGATGTTGCGGCAGACGCCCTCGACTACATCGAGGAGAATGACCACCGCAAGATAGGAATTGAAATTCACTCCGGCAAGAACCGCATCGTCCGCCGCATCTTCGAATCGCTCGGCTACGACGTGAAAGCGCTTGACAGGGTCTATTTCGCGGGCCTCACCAAGAAGAACCTCAAGAGGGGCGACTGGAGATACCTCACGGAGGGCGAGGTCAACATCCTCAAGATGGGCGCGTACATTTAGACCGTGTACAAATTGCAATGGAAGGATGGGAGGAGGCTTTCATCCTTCCGGTTTTGAGTGACTATGGAAGACAAAACGAATAAGGAAACCACAAAGCACAGAGCTGGATTTGTCAACATCATCGGTAACCCGAATGTAGGCAAATCCACTCTCATGAATGCCCTTGTCGGCGAGAAACTGTCAATTGTGACGGCCAAGGCACAGACGACGCGACATAGGATTATGGGAATAGTGAACGGAGATGACTATCAGATTGTCTATTCCGACACCCCAGGCATCTTGAAGCCGAACTACAGGTTACAAGAGAGCATGATGAATTTCGTGGAGACGGCAATCGGAGACGCGGACATCATCCTTTATGTGACAGACACCGTGGAGAAGCCGGACAAAAACGAGGAATGGATCGCTAAACTCCAGAGACTCGAATGCCCGATTGTGCTGGTCATCAATAAGATAGACATAAGCACTCAGGAAAAGGTGCTGGAACTGATGGCTTGGTGGAAGGAAAGACTGCCGAATGCGACCATATTCCCTGCATCCGCACAAGAAAGGTTCAACCTTGACAACATCTACGACGCAATTGTTGCCGCCCTGCCAGTCGCTCCGCCGTGGTACGACAAGGACGTGTTCACGGACAAGAACCTGCGATTCTTCGCCTCGGAGATTATCCGCGAGAAGATTTTCCTGAACTATTCGCAGGAGGTGCCGTACAGCTGCGAAGTCGTTGTGGAGCAGTTCCATGAGGGTGAGGAGAGATATGAAATCAGCGCCGTCATCTATGTGATGAGGGAATCCCAGAAGGGGATCATCATCGGAAAGGGTGGTGCGATGTTGAAGAAGGTCGGCACACAGGCGCGCATCGATATGGAAGATTTCTTTCAGAAGAAAGTCTTTCTCAACCTCTTCGTTAAGGTCGATGACGGATGGAGGGAGAGCAAGAAGGAGCTGAAGAGATTCGGTTACGAATGGTAAATAAATAACTGACTATGAGCAAGAAGGACGATTTGGAAACGCCGGAGAACGAAGAACTCAGGAACAATGATTCCGGAGAAATGGCCTCGTCTGACGAGGAACGCGAAAACGTGACGATGGACGCCGACGGAGAGGAATCCGAGCTTTCGGATGACGACGCCGAGGTGCCCGAGGGGGAGGCCTCCGGGAAGTTTAACAAACTTCTCGGGGAGGACAGCCGGCATTTCAAACTGTCCGGAATGTTCAAGAACTGGTATCTGGACTATGCGTCCTACACAATCCTCTATAGGGCTGTGCCGCACATCGTTGATGGGCTGAAGCCTGTGCAGAGGCGTGTCCTTCATGCAATGTACAAGATTGACGACGGGGCCTACACCAAGGTCGCGAACATCATCGGACAGGCCATGCAGTATCACCCTCACGGTGACGCATCCATCGGGGGCGCCCTCGTGCAGCTCGGTCAGAAAGGGCTGCTGATTGATTGCCAGGGAAACTGGGGAAGCATCATCACAGGAGACGCCAACGCTGCTCCTCGATACATCGAGGCGCGCTTGAGCAAGTTTGCCAAGGAAGTAGTGTTCAACCCGAAAACGACCCCGTGGATGACTTCTTACGACGGTCGCAACCAGGAACCTGTGGAACTTCCGGTGAAGTTCCCTCTACTGCTCGCGCAGGGCACAGAGGGCATCGCCGCAGGCCTCGCCTCGAAGATTCTCCCGCACAATTTCAACGAGCTGATTGACGCCTCGATAGCCATACTGGAGGGCAAACCGTTCGAGATTCTCCCGGACTTCCCTACCGGCGGCTATGCGGACTGTTCGCGCTACAACAACGGACGGCGCGGCGGAGTGATAAAGGTGCGTGCCAAAATAGAGAAAATCGACAAGAACACCATCGCCGTCACAGAAATCCCCTACGGAAAGACTACCCACCTCCTAATTGACTCTATTCTCAAGGCGAAGGACAAGGGTAAGATAAAGATTCGCAAGATCGAGGACCTCACCACCGAGAATGCGGAGATATTGATTCATCTTCCTAACGACGTCTCGCCGGACAAAACGATTGACGCGCTCTACGCATTCACGGACTGCGAGGTTTCCATATCCCCGAATACATGCGTCATCGTCGACAAGAAGCCTCAGTTCCTCGGGGTAGATGAAGTCTTGCGCTATGACACTCTCCACACGGAAGACCTTCTCCGTCAGGAACTTGAGATTCGTCTCGGCGAACTCGAAAGCGACTGGCACTACAATTCTCTCGAACGCATATTCTTCGAGCAGAGGGTCTATAAGATTCTCGAGAAGGACGACGCTAAGACATGGGAAATCCAGTTGAAGGAGGTGTTTGCGAAGATGAAGGAATATCAGAGCCTTCTCAAGCGCGAAATCCTCATGGAGGACATTCTCAAGCTTGTCGAGAAGCCGGTGCGCAAGATCTCAAAGTTCGACACGAAGGCGGTTGACGAAAAGATCCGGAGCATCGAGGACGAGATGGACGAGGTACGCAACAATCTCGAACACCTCACGGAATACACGATAAGGTGGTTCAGCAACCTCAAGAAGAAATACGGCAAGGACTGGCCGAGGCATACGGAAATCACCGGATTCGAGAGCATTGCCGCGACAAAGGTTGTGAACAACAATGCGAAACTCTACGCCAACCGTGTCGAGGGATTCGTGGGAATCGGGCTGAAGAAGGACGAGAATACGGAGTTCGTCTGCGACTGCTCGGATATGTCCGAATTTGTCGTGATTATGAAGGACGGCAAGTACAAGGTGATGAAGGTCGGGGAGAAGGTCTATGTAGGGCAGGATTTCCTCTATGTGGGGCTGTTCAACCGAGGCGATGAGCGGACGATTTACAATGTGATTTACCGTGACGGAAAAGGACCGGTCAGCTACGCGAAGAGGTTCGCGCTCACTTCGATTACCCGTGACAAGGACTATGACATCACGCAGGGCACGCCTGGTTCAGTAATTCAGTGGCTTACGGTCAATCCGAACGGCGAGGCAGAGACGGTGAAGATCTATCTCAAGGCAAAACCGAAGCTGAAGAAACTCATCGACGAGTATGACTTCTCGCAGCTCGACATCAAGGGACGAGGCTCTCGCGGAAATGTCGTGGCGAAGAAGAACGCCGTGCAGAAGATTGCGCTCAAGTCCAAGGGAGCATCTACCATCGGCGGCAAGGACATCTGGTTCGACGCCGACATCCAGAAGCTCAACGACGAAGAGCGCGGAGAGTATCTCGGACAGTTCAACACCGGCGACCACATTCTCGCAGTGTTCAAGGACGGAACCTACTACACCACAGGTTTCGACTTGAGCAGCCGCTACCAGGGAGAACTTCTCCTCTTAGAGAAATTCGAGGTCGGCAAAACCTTCACCGCACTCTACTACGACAAGGCAGCAAAGTCGTTCTACGTCAAGAGGTTCTCTTTCGATGTGAGCGACAACAACCCAGTTCCGTTCATCGCGGACAGCAAGGGGTCGTATCTTGTAGCCCTGAGCGGGGACAGACATCCGCAATTCGAGATTGTCTTCGGCGGAAAGCACGCGCACCGCGAGTCCGAGAAGGTCGATGCCGAGGAGTTCATAGCGAAGAAGGGTTTGACTGCAAAAGGCAAGAAGGTCAGCGCGATGGACGTCAAGAAGGTGCGCTTTGTCGAGCCGCTCGTAAAGCCGGAGGATGAGGCAGTGGAGACAGACGATTCGGAAGGCGTTGAGAGCGCGACCGAGACAGCGGAAGTTCCTGCGACTCAGGCAAAGGACGAGGTGAAGAGCGAGGCGACTGTAGTGCAGGTAACTCCGGACGAGCCGTTGGACCTCAACCTTGACGACGAACCAACTTTATTTTGACCCCTCCCGCTTGCATCTTGACCCCTCCCGTCCCCTCGTAGGGGAAGTGGTGCTACGCGGAACTCTATCCCACAAGGCTTCGCTTCGTTGCGCTTCGCACGGCGCTGATGCGCCTTGTCGTTAAAGAATGAATAAATGACAATAACACTCACTGGAATCGAAGGTGAAATGATTATTACATTAATAGGAATGATGGGATGCGGAAAGAGCAGCGTCGGCAGGGAACTGTCGAGGCTGCTCTCCCTGCCTTTCGTGGATTTGGACGACTACATCGAGGAGCGTGAGGGACGAAGCATACGGGACATCTTCGAAAGCGAGGGAGAAGCGTCGTTCAGAAAGATGGAGCTGGAGGCGCTGAGGGAGATTCTGTTTCAGGAATCCTCATCAGAGCCAAACCAAGATGCCGGGGAGCCGGGTGCAGATTCCCCCCAAACAGACTATCCGCAAACCAAAGACATGATTCTCGCCCTCGGCGGCGGCACGCTCACCACTCCCGAATGCGCGGAACTTGTGGCAGAGCACACATTCTGCATATATCTCAAAACATCCGCAGATGAACTGTTCCGGCGTCTCGAAAGCGAATCTGCAACCCGCCCGATGCTCAACAGCAACACGGCTACAAGCGACGCCGCCCATCGAAACGTCCCCGTTAGATCCTCTGAAGGAACTCCCCAAAATTCATCCGACACCCACAGACAGCAGCTCCACCAGCGCATCACCCAACTCCTCTCCCAGCGCGAGCCCATATACGAAAAGACCGCCCGCCGCACAATCGCGACCGACGGCCTCTCCATCTCCCAAATCGCCGCCGCCATCACAAACTCGGCGGAACAGGCAGAATAGACGATGGAGCCGCAAGTCTGCTGGCGCTTTCAGCCAACATCGACACAGGCCATAGTTCTTATTCCTTACAAAACAAAAACACCGGGATAATTTCACTTTATCTCGGTATTTTTACCACTTAAAGTGAAATTATCCCGGACTTTTACAAAGGACAGAACAAATCATCGAGTGTCCCCCGTCTAAGAAGATATAAGACTACTCAAACAAATCGTCTGCAACTATCTCGCTGTCAACAATTCCGCGATGTGCTCCGTCTGCCACACCGAAAGTCGTTATGAATGTGCATGCGAGAGACTTCGGCGTTCCCGTCTTTTCCTTGAACAACAAAATCCTGTCCCTAAGTGTCCGTTCATAGTCGGCGGTGACAGGGAATTTTGTCGAGCAGAACTTCATTTCGCACAGATTTATGACATGGTCGCCGCGGTCTATGACAAGGTCAATCTGTGTTCCCCGTTCCTTCCCATCGGGCAAAGCTCTGTATCGCCATGACGAGGCGCTTGTCGATATTCCCGAAATTCCAAGTCTCTGCCTTATCTGGTTCAGATGAGTGAGGCAGACGAGTTCAAACGAAATTCCCTGCCACGACTCAACGGAGCGGGAATTGTAGTTGTGCTGCCACCATTGTTCATCCTTCGTGTCTAATGATTTGATGAACTTGAAATAGAACAAGGTGTAAAAATCAATGAGTCGGTACAATGTCCCACGGGATTTGTTCCCGAACTGCGTGTATGACAATATGAAATCACATCTCTCAAGATTCCGCAGAATTGTCGCGAGAGTCTTCCCTTCGATTCCTGTAGCCTTGCGTATTTCCGTTGATGTCAGTCCCGACTTGTTTTTATACAAGGCTTCCGTGACTTCGAGATATTTGCCGGAATTGCTGAATATTGCATTGTAAAGTTCATCAAACTCAATCCGCATCGCGCCGCTTTTTCGGAAGAAAAGACAGTCGATGTTCTCAATCATCGTCTTTGCCGGGTCGAGCAGACTGAGATAGAAAGGGATTCCGCCAAAGACCATATAGAGCTTCAGTATCTGGTAACGGTCCCAACCCATCCGGCGGCTGCGCAGATAGTCTTCGGTCTCCCTAAGCGTGAACGGACGCACATAAATGTTGTTGGTTATCCTCGCGTGCAGTCCGCCGGGATTCTCAACAAGCTTGTCCATCATCCAAGATGACGCCGAGCCGCTTGCCACAAACATTATGTCGTGCCGCCTGGAGCCCCAAGAATTCCAGAAAGTCTCCAAAGCCTCCACAAACTCCGACTTCGGAGTGTCAATCCACGGCATTTCATCTATGAATATCACTTTCTTCCGCACTTCGTCGATGGACTCAAGGTACTCCTCCAGCGCGTCAAATGCGTCTGACCAATCCGAGAATTTCGGCTGAGCCGGCAACCTTGCGGCCTTCTTGAGAGCCTTCGAGAAATTGCGCAGCTGCTTCTCCTTTGAGAGACGATTGCCGCCGACGAAAGAGAAGTCATACTGTCCATGAAAAAAAGTGTCGATAAGGAAAGTCTTTCCGACACGACGGCGTCCATATACAATCACAAACTCCGAACGGTCCGAGTCCAGACAGCGTTTCAATTCCGCAAGTTCATTTTCTCTTCCAATAATTTTCTGCATACCCGATTATTTTCTGCAAAATTACAAAAATACCGAGATAAATTCACTTTATCTCGGTATTTTTACCACTTAAAGTGAAATTATCCCGGACTTTTTACAAAGGCTTGAACAAATCGTCTAACGGCATTTACCATTATTGTTTTGCGGTAAGTGGTAAAAAAAACGAGTTAGCGCACAACCATAACAAAGAAAACTGCTCCCTGTCCATTGTCTGGGCAGAGAGCACATCAAAACGCAAAAAGAATCAATAATGTCCTGAGTTTTTTCATGGTAGCAAGGTTATTTCCAGCTATTCAGCCACCGCAGCAGGCTGATCTGTGGCGACCGGTTCCCCTGCACTCTCGACAGGAGTGCCGACATTCTCTTCCTCCTCCTTGAGTTCAGTTCTCTTAAGTTTCAGGACCTCAGTGCCGTCCTTTGAAAGCACTACCGCATTGTCATTATCCTCAAACTTCACTTTCACTCCGGTATTGAGTCCATCGACAACAGCCTTCTCGACATCCGGCGTAGGCCCCAACATCTTGGTGAGTCCGATATTGCCGAACTTGATGCCGTCGCCCTTCAGGCTGTACTCGCCGAAGAAATAGTTGATGCTCGTGTTTCCGTGGACACCGCCCTTTCCGTCAAATGAAATTGTAGCCTTGTCAAAGCCAGGTTCAACAGCAGTGCCGCCGGCCTCGACGATTTCCCAATCTCCGAGAATCGCCTTTGACACATCAACATTCTTTCCGGCTCCGCAGCTGCAAAGCACGGCCACACTTAAAATCGCAAAAATTAACTTTTTCATAATCAATTGATTTTATTTTTTGTTAAGTATTCTCGTACATTTATGTCTCCGCCTTACACGTTCTATCTACACAGCTCATATTCACAATGAAAACCTCAATCCGGCCCGAAGACTGAAATTGAAAGGACGCTCACTATAGATGCAGTTTACCGGAGAACCGTTGCGGAAATAATAGGCTGCACCCGGTTCGACGTACAGCCCGACCAGACGGTTGAAACTATATTGCGCTCCAACGTATGCATTGACTGACCATTGCAGAGGCTCCACCATTATGCGTCCGTTCTCCGACGAAACCTTTTTCCCATCAACGAAATAGTCCGTACGAGTTTTTCCGGCGACACATTTTTCCATCTGACCGCCGGCCGAAGCATAGAGGCTGAATCCCTTGATTTTCAGGAAATCATATCTCAAGGCCAATGGCAGGCCGATGTAGTGGAGTGTCTGACGTATGTCATAGTTACCCAACGGCGTGCCTGAAGACAAATCCGAGATGAGGCAGGAATATGTCAGTCCGCTTTCTATGGAAAGCCTGTCCGTGAAGGAATATGCGACACTCACCCCGACCTGAATCGGCTGCCAGTTTTTGACAGTGGAGGAGATTTCGTTGTTCGAATTGCTCTGCATCACGCCTGCATATCCTTGACTGTCTGGAAAATCCGCCGTCGTTTCAGAGAAGCCGTGAATCTGTTTGGTGACTGTAGAGCCGTATAGCGCCGCATACTTGGAAGCCGAACTGCGACTGCCGGCGACATTCGATGTCAAAAGGCCGAAACTTAAACCTCTCCGACGTGTTTTGGAGACAGGGTTATCGTTTTCCGAAGGCCAGTTTTCTAACGAACTGTTTTCTGAAGAACTATTTTCTAACGAACTGTTTTCTGAAGAAGTAGTTTTTGAAGAACTATTTTCTAACGAACTGATTTCTGAAGAGATGGTTTCTGAAGAGATGTCACGGGGACTATTATTCCACGAAGAGTTTTCCTGCCGTTTCGAGAACTCTTCGGAAGCATTGCCGGCATCATCCGCAGTCGCTTCTGAAGGCTTCCCGACCTTCGTATCGGAATCCAAAAGCGTGCCCGAATATGCCAACAGATTGGCAGGAACAGAGGATTCAACCTCCCGAGAGACAACATCAAAAGGCTCAGCCGTATACTTGAGTTCAGAAATCGCAGAAGTCCTCAACGGGTCGTCCGAAGCGTCACGATGCCCAGGAACGGAAAGGAGCAGCACCAATGCAGCCACCGCAGCGGCCGGCAACGCAGCCCACCACCAGCGAACTGTCCTCCTGCGCGAAACAGCAGAATCTTCACGCGATGTCCTGTCAACTGAGGCCCTGGCATCAGTAGCCCTAACCGGCTCCATGCCGGCCGAAGTCCCGACGTCCTTCGCAGCAAGTCCCGCTTCAATCCCCTCCCAGAGCCCGTCCGGTTCCGGTTCGGAAAAATCCGCCTGACTTTCGCGTATCTTATTCAGCCAATCTTCCGCCATAATCTCTATAATGAATTTATATCTTCCTCATTTCCCGTTTTCGTTGTCTCAAGACCCTTCCCCACCTGCAACATATTCCCGAATCCTTTTCGCCAGAATCTTCTTCGCCCGATGAAATTGGGAGGCCGACGTCGCCTCGCTGATTCCCAACATTTCCGCGATTTCCCGATGACTTCGTCCCTCAATGGCGAAGAGGTTGAAGACCGTTCTGTAACCATCGGGAAGTTCGCGTATCATCGAATGCACGGCCTCCGGAGGCACGTCTTCGACGGATACTCCATCGTCATCCTCGTCAGGCACATCCGGCAGCTGCGCCGTTGTCACGAATATATTCTGTTTTCGATTGTCTCTCAAGAATTTAAGGCATTCATTAACGACGATGCGCGTCATCCATGACTTCAACGAGCCCTCGCCTCGCCATTCGAATCCATCAAGCGAACGGAAAATCTTTATGAAAGCCTCCTGAAGGATGTCCTTCACGTCATCACGTCCGGTGATGTAACGGGAACAGACAGCGGAGAGATACTGAACATAGCGGTCATACAATGCCCTGCGTGCGTCAGTGTCTCCCCGTATCGAAGATTTTATGAGTTCTTGTTCCCGTATCTGCATATCTCTTTGGATCTGTCCTCAAGAAACAATGCAAATTTCGTTCACTTATTTAATCTTGAGGTTCAGGTCAACACCCTTGAGCACAGACTGCTTCTGAGTCTCGTCCTCCGACTTGCCGCTGCAGTACTTGTACTTTACGGATTTCTGTCCGTCACGGGTGTCGTATTTCAACGTAAGATCAACCGTTTTACCCTGAGTGTCAGGAAGTTCGCGCAGACTGAATGCCACCAGAGAACGCGCGACATAAGAGCCGCTCATGTAGTCGTCACCGTTGGCGTTGTGTCTGAGCACAAGGGTATAAGGGTCTTCGGGGTCGGTGCCTGTGACGAGGTTTATGTAGTGAACCCGCCCGTAGCGTCCCCATGCGGCGTCGAAGCAGAGGTTGAGATAGCCGTCCTCAACTCCGGTAGCCCAGAGGTCAATGATTGCGACATGGTCTCTGCCATATTTCTTCTCATCCTCGGCCACGCTTCCGAGTGTCGGGACCGGTTTTTTGGTGAGTATGCTGTCGATAGTGTTGATTTCAACGACTCTGTCGAAGTTCTCACCGCCATTTTCTTTCGTGCCCTTTCCCTTGTCGGTGATGTTTGCAAGCGCACGCACTTCCTTGCCCCCGAAAAGAGGCTTCTTGACATTCAGCGGAAGCGCCGTTGTCTTGTCGTCGAGCTGGAGATAGAATGTCCCCGCGTCGTCGGTCTTACAGGTCAGGATATAATTCGGATAGTATTTGGAGTAATCCGTTGTGTTTTTGGAGCATGACAGCGAAAGTACCGCAATCGCCGCCATAAGGATGATGTTTCTTGCTTTCATATATTCAGTAATTTTTTTGTTTCCGAATATATAATCCAGTTTTTCCGAAACCTTGCATGCAAAATTTAAGAAAAAGCGATCTGCCGCGTTGCACGTCTTGCCAAAATCCTCACAACCATCAGGTTGCTGCGGTGTTTGGCTTCGCTGTGCGCCTTGCATCTCATCTTTTTCTTGAAATTTTGCTCTCAGTAGATTATTTCAGGCTACCTTGACTCGATGTGTGCCAGAATGCTCAGAGTGCCGTCTTCTTTTTTGATTGCCATGCGGTATCTGGCGACTCCGTCATTATCTGACGAGTCTGATGATTCCGCAGTCGTGGATTCAGGAATGCGGAAAATGTTGAGGAGGTCGCCATATACGGATTCCTTGACGAAATGGATGTCGACGCGGATGTGACGGTCGGCGGCAACAAGGTCTATCGGGAGTTCGTCGGCGAGAAGGTCGATGTAGCGGAGGGTGTTCATGTGACGGTTGAAGTCTATGTCCATATATTTGACCCTGTGGGACGCACACGGTTCCGCTTCAAACGGTCTCAACTTCACTGGAGCAGCGCACGGCAACGGTTTGTCCGTGGTAGTGTGCCCGGCAACGTCCGCAACCTTCTCCATCGGCGCGAGCCTTCTCTGCGCGAAGTCGATGAGGCACCAGTTCGACACGGCGCGTCCAAAACATTTCCCATCGGAGTCCAAAAAGCGGAAGCATCGGGTAGTCGTAAGCGACGCATATTCCGTGACCCATGTCTCGACGGTGTATTCCTCCTGCTCCAGAGGCCTATGGTCGAGTTCCACCGCAAGACGCGACAGCACCCACCCGAGGTTCCTCTCCGACAGCACATCAATCCCGAACCCGTTCACTCGGGCATCCTCCCCTGCCGTGTTCAATATGGCATTCACAATAGTCGAAAAACGAGCCTTCCCCGTAAAGTCAATCTCCTGAGGAATGATCGTATATTTATAGTATCTCGGTTCCATCATATCAAAAACATTTTATTCTCAAACGAACTTTTACACAGCCTGCCCTTCTATTTAGGCAAACGGCCGCAGATTACGCAAAATCCGTGCGAGATTGCGGGGGAAGTCGGAAATGCCACAAGAAAAATCGCGGGGGAAATGAGTAAAACGCGAAATAAAATCGCGGGGGATTTCGGAATAAAGAATGTTACATATTGATTATTTGGAATTTATCAATTATTTTTGCCTCAAATATCGATTACTATGGAACAACGGGTATTCAGACGGAAAATATATGACGACATTCTTGATTGGAAAAGAAAGAATGACGGCAGGACGGCATTGCTGGTTGAGGGAGCGAGACGAATTGGGAAATCAACGATTGTCGAGGAATTTGCCAGGAACGAATACAAATCATATATACTAATCGACTTCAACACGGCCAGCGCGGAAGTCAAGTCGCTTTTCGATGACCTGATGAATCTGGAATTCATATTTCTGCGACTTCAGCAGGCGTATTCCACACAACTTTTTGAAAGAAATTCAGTGATTGTATTCGACGAGGTGCAGCAATGTTCGAAAGCAAGGCAGGCAATCAAATACCTTGTGAAGGACGGTAGGTACGACTACATTGAGACCGGTTCCCTGATAAGCATCCGCAAGAATATCGAAAACATAACGATTCCAAGCGAAGAAGACAGGATACAGATGAATCCGATGGATTATGAGGAGTTCAGATGGGCTTTGGGGGACACGGTAACCGTACCATTGCTCAAGACATTTTGGGAGAAAAAGATACCTCTCGGCGCGGCTCACCGTGATGCGATGCGGAACCTTCGATTGTACTTGCTTGTTGGCGGAATGCCTCAGGCCGTCAATGCCTACCTTGACACGAATAATCTCCGGACGGTAGATGAGGTAAAAAGAAAAATCATACTCCTATATAGGGAAGATTTTGCCAAGATAGACAAGACAGGCAAGGTTTCAAGCCTCTTCATGTCCATTCCGGCGGCACTGTCCCGCAACGCATCGCGCTATGTGCCGTCGTCCGTAATAGGGAATGTCGCAGACGACAAGATGAGTGAACTGCTGATGAATCTGGAAGACAGCAAGACCGTCAACATTGCACATCATGCCGACGACCCAAACATAGGGCTTCCCGTCAGTGCCAATTATGATAAATTTAAGATATTTCTCGCGGACACCGGACTGTTCGTCACGCTGGCGTTTTGGGATAAGGACTTCACAGAGAACATCATATACGATAAACTACTGAGTGACAAACTTTCCGTGAATCTCGGATATGTGTATGAAAATCTCATTGCACAGATGCTCGTAGCATCGGGGAACCGGCTCTTCTACCACACATGGAAAAAAGACGAGAAGCACTATTACGAGATTGATTTCCTGCTGTCAAGAGGCGCAAAGCTCTGCCCCGTCGAGGTGAAGTCGTCCGGTTACAAGGCCCACGCCTCGTTGGACGCCTTCTGCGATAAATACTCCGCCAGAGTCGGCAGCCGCTATCTTATCTACACAAAAGACCTCACAAAGGACAACGGAACAACTCTTCTTCCAGCCTACATGACGCAGCTGCTGTAGGGGTGCCGGCAATTCTTATGCATACGCGTACAGACGGGGGATTCAGCACGGCACTTTCTTTGCAAGCATTTGCCTTGCAATAATTTACGGAGCAATCCGTGGATGCGGACTGTTCCAAAGTCTCACCATTAACCACAAGTAACATGAAAAGTATTCTATGTCTGTGTGCGGTGGGAGCAGCATTGGCAGCTTTCCCGCTATGCTCATGCGCAGGGCCGGTGGACAACACCCCCGTTGCTTCTCTGGATTTGTCCCGCTATCTCGGGACATGGTACGAAATCGCGAGGTTCAACCATTCGTTTGAAAGGGGTATGACCGACGTCACTGCGGAATATCTCCTGCGCGACGACGGCAAGGTCGATGTCATCAACTCCGGATGGAAGGACGGCAAGATGAAAACAGCACACGGAAAGGCAAAACAGCCGAAGCCGACAACGGAGCCCGCTCTTCTCAAAGTCTCGTTCTTCCTTTTCTTCTATTCCGACTACCGGGTCCTGATGCTCGCCGACGACTACAGTCTTGCGCTCGTCGGAAGTTCAAGCGACAAATACCTGTGGATTCTCTCCAGAACCCCGTCCATCACGCGGGAGACCGCCGAAAAGGTGACAGCGGAAGCGGCAAGAAGAGGCTACGACACATCGAAGCTGATCTGGGTTGACCAGACGAGAAATCTGCCGGTGCAATAGACATTTGAATTCTGATTATTATGACTATTTTTGCAGAAATAAATTAACTTTTAACACCTTATAATTATGGCAACAAAGTATTCCGGAACACAGACCGAGAAAAATCTGGAAGCGGCTTTTGCCGGCGAGTCACAGGCACGCAACAAATACACCTTCTTCGCCTCAAAGGCAAAAAAGGAAGGGTTTGAGCAGATAGCCGCCCTGTTCCTTGAGACGGCGGAGAACGAGAAGGAGCACGCAAAGCTCTGGTTCAAGGAACTTAACGGCATAGGAGACACGGCGCAGAACCTCGCGGCCGCAGCCGACGGTGAGAACTACGAATGGACCGACATGTACGAGGGATTTGCAAAGACGGCCGAAGAGGAAGGCTTCCCTGAACTTGCAGCAAGGTTCCGTGGCGTAGCGGCCATCGAGAAACGCCATGAGGAGCGCTACCGCGCACTTCTGAAGAACGTTGAAACGGCGACCGTCTTCGAGAGATCAGAAGTTAAGGTGTGGGAATGCCGCAATTGCGGCCACATCGTAGTCGGCACAAAGGCTCCGGAAATATGCCCGGTCTGCGCACACCCGCAGGCTTATTTCGAGATTCACAAGGAGAACTATTGACAGGACTCACAATCTGCTTGAACTCATTAACGCAAACGCAGATCTTTCCAAACGGCAGACATAGCACCAGAAGGGATCACCGTCGGCGTTTGGCTCTTTGAGTTTTCTATTATGGAATGACGGGACACTTGAGTCTCCACATAGTTCGCGAGTTCTCCAAGACTTGCATTACCTCCGGTTTCCTTGAGTTTTTTCAATAGAAAATAGGTGAAAAGTCCATGTCCTTTATCCTCATACTGATAGGCAGTCTCGTCTCCGGATGCGGCAGAGAGTACCACAAGATTGCCTTGAGGCACTGCGGCCTTTGCCTTCAACGCGACCCCGCGTGCTGCAACAAGCATATCACCGGAACGCTCCGCACCGGAAAAGCATGCATCAAGAAGCACGACAGTCTGTTTCGTCGGGTATTGGGAAAGGCTTGAATAAAGTTCACTAAGCTTATACGCCGTCTTCGTATTTGTCCCGTTCCCATCAACAGGAAGAAGATATGCGTCCCGCGAACCCTCGTCAGGTATTCCATGCCCGGCATAATAGAATATTAGGTTCGCGTCTCCGCCGCAGGCCTTCGCTATGTTAGTGAGCCAGTCCACCTGTGACCACATATTTACAAGGGTCGCGTCCGGAGTGAAGTGGATGTTCTTCTCCGGAATGCCGAGAGTCTTGATGCAATATTCCCGGAACACGCTTCCGTCATTAACCGCGAAATCGACCCCAGAGACAGTCTGGTAGTTCTCGTTGGCAATTATGACCGCAAAAGTGTTGTCATTGACAATGCCGGGATTCGGAATACCCGTATCAACATCAGAATTGCCGACCGCGAGAGACTTCCGGTTAAAATTGGGTCTCGTCCGCTCAATGTGTTCGTCCGCAGCATCAACGTCAATGCTGTCAAAATTGTAGGCTATATCAACACTCGTAAACTCAAGGGGCGTATCATTCCTATACTCATATTTATGTCCGTCCGGCATGACGAACTCAGCCGACCGCAGAGCCAGACGATCATTTGCTATGCAGTATGTATTCGTCCTTGACACTGAAGAGAAATTCTTCTCAAAACTTTCGGCCTGCGAAATCGGGACAGGAACAAGCAGGGAGCCGAACCGTTCGTCATATATCAAAAATATCTCACCGTCGGCATCATATTCCAAAATGTTCTGACGATTCTCGACATTCCTACCCTGCTCCTCAATGAATTCATTTCTAGCAACTAGCAGCAGTGAATCTATTATAGTCTGCCTCGTATTTTCATTCACCCTCTTTTTCCAGGCATCAGTTTTCTCAAACCGTCCCTTTTTCTGCCAGTTATTCACAAACGTCTCGACATACTGCTTCGCGAAGCCAGTATAGGAGTCGCGCACCGCCTCCCGGTCCGCATACGCCTTTCCGTCCTTGTCTATATAGAACTGTTCTCCGGCAGACCGCACCGCCGCCAATCCGGATGAAAAACAGGACGCGAAATCAAATCTGTACGGAATGACTGACTTGCCCGTTTTATCAATAAACCCATATTTTCCGTTCATCCGTGCCACCGCCAGTCCTTCCGAGAAAACTCCCAGATAATCAAAACGATATGGAATGACGCACTTTCCATCCTTGTCGATAAAGCCGTATTTCCCGTTCAGGCAGACAGGCGCAAGTCCTTCGGAAAAAGAACCGGCATCTGAAAACCTTGGGGGAATCACGAACATGGTGCTGTCGCCGCCATATCTCTTATAGCCATAACTTCCATTCTCTCCGAGGGACGGGACATAGTCACCGATCCTATAACGGCTCCCCGTCGTCTGCGCAAACGAGAATGTCGTGATTGACAGCAACGTCCCAATCAGGAGCAGCGCCAATGCATTAATCCGAAAACAACTATTAGTCTCCATTTGTCTTCTTTCTAATCGTTATGTCAAATGTCCGTACTTTCATTCTGACATCGCGCATACGAGTCTGGCTGAGCCACCTCTGAAAACTCGTATAAGCGATTTCGCGCGGGAGAGAGGTTCCCGAAGTACCAGTGTCAGCCGATGCCGTAAAAAAATCCGGAGAATATACGCAATATATGCGGTCAACTTCAACCGGACGCGAACACGTGAGAGCAAATTCATCCACGTCATTGGGGTTAAGCGGCTGTTTTGCCATGCCGGAAGAAAAGAACACATACTTTTCCCCTCCCTTAACAGCAACGGCACTTGAACTCATGTTAATATAAGGCAGCAGACAATACGCGTGGGTGCCACCATCATACAGATATACCGCGAGATAGCCATCCAACGGAGCCTCAAACGCAAGATACAGGTCATCACCCTCATTGAAATCCAGGCTTTCAAATTTGTCTTCGACCCCATTCCTGAGGATTCGGGCATCAAAATCTATGGAAGATGAACTGATTTCACGTGCTCTTCCCCTGACCGTCACCTTTATGGCCAACATTCCGCTGCCATCCAAGAATCTCCTGAACTCCGGCTCCCCTATAGTTTCAAGCCACTCACCCTTGACAAGACTTTCGCCGAGACTGAAAGTGCTGACTTCAGAACTCCCCTCGCCTGCAGCAGTGACCACCGTGGCAGCTCCGGCATTTATGACCGTGCCGAAATTATCGGCAAGAATCTGCGTTTGGGCACGCTGCAACGCCTTCTGTTTGGACACCTCGTAAGATTCAGTGTCGGGAGGATAATATATGTATTCCCCCGACACCGTCACAGCCTTCTGTGCGTACAGGTTAGTTGGCAGAGACAGAATGAGGATAAGAACCAATAACTTTTTGACAGACATCGTGTTCAGGCCTTTAAGAAACTGTTTTTATTATCCCGCAACCTGATGCTAATTCAATTTAAGCAGAGAATCCAGCCTTTCGTGCAACTTCTCACCCTTCTTCTCAAGTTCCTCTTTAACCACGCTTTTGGCATTTTCCATCGCCATCTTGGAATTATAGGCAATCTGAACGCGGACCTCCTTATTTTTATTAGGTAGGGTACGATAGCACTCCACAACCGTAATTACTCGGCCAAGACGCTGTGAGATGACATTCTTGCTCGCGGAAATCGTCTCGACGACCGATGCAGCCTCATCTTGTGACAACTGGTCGTTGCCGACAGTGTTCTCTATGATTCCGATTATCTCGGAAGAAATCTGTCCGGCGAGCTGAAGCTTGGAAAGTTCCATTGCCTGCAGTTTAGCTGCATCATAGCTACCGCCGACGGACATGGCCTCGCTCATAAGGTAGAGAGGATAGCCTGACTCGTCAAATTCGTACTGCATCGAATATGCCCGGTCAAGCTGCTTTTCAAGCGGAAGATGACCCGGAGCCACTTCCCATCCGTCACGGGCATACGACTTGGCAGCCTTTCTCGCTGCCTTGGAGGCCTTTACTGTAAGTTCCTTTTTCGCATACTTGTTCATTGCCTTACGAGCCTCAAGCGACGACATGTCCTGAGCACCGGCAGAGCATAGCATTACTAAAGCAACAACAGCGGACGCAGTCAGTTTCTTTGCATCCGATGCATAGGAGTAAACAAAGTTTCTCATAGTTCAATATTATTTTTAAGGATTAACTTCAGAAATTCAGGGTTACGCCTATCCCGGCACCGCCCTGCGCATAGAGCACAGGAGACGCATTGAATACTGCTGTATGGGACTTACCCTCGTGGTCATAGTACTCATAGCTGCGTTTCAGGTTTATGTGGGAGCCTATCGGAAGGAAGCAGGAAGTTAAGAGAGCCGCCCCGCCAACAAGATAACCGGCAACAGTGGCAGCATAATAGCCTTCGTTGTAATGGGCACCATATGTTGTCAGACGTCCCTGCCCATCATAACGTCGTTCTTCCTCAAAACTTTCGAGATACGCCACATTGAAGATGATACCTGATACAAAAACGACTCCTCCAGCCGAAGCTGTGATCCACGCAGCCTTGTCCCATTTTCTTGACTTCTCATAGTAGTACTTCGCCTTTTCGTTCGTGCCCCAATACTTGTTTATATCGGTGCCGAACGCCTTTGCCTCCCTATAGGCAGCCTTAGTATTTTTCTTGAAGGCCTTTAAACCGCTCTTTGATGCCGTTGACTGCGAATTCACATCGGTCTTCACACCTTTGGAAGTTCCGGCATCGGACCGGCTGATACGCGCCACTTCAGAGGCAGAATAATAGAATACATCACCGGCTGGGGTTGTGACAATAACATCATTCCCCTGTTTTGAGATTGTTCCTTCGACGACAGAACCGTTTTTCAGAATCACCTTGCCGTTTTCCCGGTTTTCATCCTGAGCTCCCGCCACCGTAGAGAACAACACGACGGACAAGAGCAGAAAAAATAATTTCTTCATCACCCTAAGGTATTGGCCCGTGACTCCGGACGGGAGGTAAAAAAACGAAAAGTGTGGAGTCTCTGTCTATCAGAATAGAGGCTCTGCAAAGCCCACGAATTAATAAACAACTCCACACCAACTATGATAGTGGTGTGGAGACACCAATACCGGCAATGGTGATGAGTGTTTCCTATCTCATTCGTTGAAATTTTGCAGATTCCTATTCAAGATATGGCAACACCTTTCAATATGTAGTTCCGGTACAAAACCGGAGTGACAAAGATAATGCTTTTTTTCAGATTACGCCATATATCTGATTATGAGAACCGAAAAATTCGGTGTCAGGCTTTCAGACAGTTAAGCGGAGCGACATAGATTCCATCAGGGCGACGGTAGGCGGGACCTGTTGCCGTCAGTATCATCATAAACTCAGGACCGCCGGAAAGAGCGAGGTCGTTTTTCAAGCGTAGCAGATTCGCCACCCCCTCTTTAATCAGCCGCTCTCCTCCAAGTTTCATCTCGACTAATGCCCAACGCCCGTCATTCAAGTGTATGACCGCATCACACTCCAGACCACGACTATCACGATAGTGCATTATTTTTCCGTCCAATGCCGCAGAATAGATTTTTAAGTCCCGCACTGCCATATCCTCAAAGAACATCCCGAAAGAATTGAGATCCCTCATCAAGCTATGCGGTGTTATGCCAAGAGCGCAGCACGCAATTGATGTATCGACAAAATGGCGGGTCGCCGTGGTTCTCACCACGGTCTTACTCCGAAGATTAGGATTCCACGCGTCAATGTCTTCGAGTATGTATAAATCCTTTAGAGCGTCCATATAGTCGTCAAATGTTCTTGAATCCATTGTTGAACGGTTTTGCGACGCGATGATGTCGGCTATCATCGTCTGCGCGGAAGCCTCCGTCGATATGTTTCTCGCGTAACTCCGCAGGAGCATTCTCAGAATTTCAGGATTCTTATTCCGGAATTTGTCGTTTTCGCTGTTTTCAAAATTGAACAGACCCTCATAATAGTTCCGTGTGACATCCAGCGCAACCCGTCTGTCATCCTGAAGGGACAATGGCCATCCACCGCGGCACAAAAGAAAAGCTATGTCCGCAATCTGATGGTCTTCATTCAAATCGTATATCGGCATCCCCGGATTGTCAAACAAACCGCCCAAAGAAACCGTGCCCTTCGAATCAAGAGACTCAAAGAGGCTCATCGGTCTCATCATAATAGATACGATTCGGCCGGCACCAGAATGATGAATCTTCGTTTTGTCTGCCGGAGTGCTGCTTCCGGTAAGAATGAACTGGCCGAACTTTGGGTTTTCATCTATCCATGCCTTGGCTTCATTCCAAATGTCCGGCACGGTTTGCCACTCGTCCACCAGCCGCGGCTGCTCACCTATTAGTGTGTTATGCGGTTCCATCCTTGCAAGGTCAATCGCCTGGGTTGTATTCAGTTTTATCACGCTTTTTGCAAAAAGAGTCGCCGTTGTGGTTTTGCCGCAAAATTTCGGGCCGCTCACAACAATCACACCAGCAGATTTCATCCTTCGTTCTATTTCAGACTCCACATAACGTTTAAGATACATAATAGCAATGTTTTAATTATGCTGCAAAGTTAGTGATTTTATACAAAATCCAAAACTTGTGAGATGCAAAATCCAAAACTTGTGAGATAAAAAATCCAAAACTTGTGAGGTCTTCGCACCAGACGCGAAAAGTAGATTTTTCTTTGTGGAGGGGAAACAAGGCAATTTGGGGCAATCTTACAGAGTCGGATAGACGGCCTGGATGAGTCTGACTGCAAGTGAAGGGTCAACTGACGGGTCGGAGGACATTAGACGCATCGGAATCGGTGCGTCTTTTCTGCGGTATGGAGGCTGGAAGTAGGGGGCGTCGAGCAGGTGCATCCCGCAGCGCTCGTAGAAGCGGATTCTTCGGGCGGCGATGGGATTTTCGGAAGATGGTGCTTCAACCTCGATAACGAACGGCAAGCCATGCGCAAGAAACTTTCCGGTCACTTCCGTGAAGACCTTCTCGCCGAGCCCGCGTCCACGGACAGAGGGGCTCATCGCGAAATGCTCCCCATAAACCAGCCCGTCAAACGCCCACCAACTTAAAAGTCCTATCACGCGGTCCCCGTCAATAATGCCGGCATCAGATGCCACGCAATCATAGTCCCACGCGCAGGAGTCGGCAGAATCGTCTGAAATACCCTCAACAATTGCATTATAAAAGAAACGCTCGTCTCCGTCAACGGCCGCTTTGTGCACCTTGACATCACGACGTTCATTCTCAGGGAAACTTTCGATCCAGATTCTCTCCGTCTCCGCATAAAGCGGGCTTTCGGTATTTATTCTTATTATTCTCATTTGCAAATTGATAGAATGAGAGGGATCTAAACCGGAAGAATGGGTCAAAACCGCGTCGAAGAGCCGCCGCCACCTGTCATTCCGCCGCCGAATGAGCCAAACGAACCGCCGCCGAATGAAGAGCCGCCGCCGAAGCCTCCGACAATAGGGCCGGAACCGCCTCCAATGCCCGAACTGCCACCGGAATTCCGGCGTGGAATAATCTCGTCAATATAGTTTTCTTCCCCGCAGCGGTTGCAGACATAGAAATTTCTCATACGGCCGGTATGCCTCTTCGATGCAGGCTCGATGATTTCGGAACGCACATATTTCATATCTCCGGTTACTCCGCAGCCTCGACAGGTAATAGACTTGCCCATTTTCTTGCGACGACGTTTAGGACCCCGCGCAGCCACGACGCACAGGGCGATGACGAGGGATACTCCAACGATAAAAAACTCCCAAAACAGGTCATCGTCCTCATAGTCGCCAGCAAATTCGTCAGGATTGACGTCGCCTTTGAGGATTTCGTTCACAGCGGAAACTCCGGCAATAAGCCCGGAACCATATTCCCCGTTCTTCATGTACGGAATCATCACATTGCTCTGTATGCGCTTGCAGTAGACGTCCGGCAGCGCGCCCTCAAGGCCATACCCGGTGTTGAACACAACCTCGCGTTCGCCCGGAGCAGTCGTCAGAACAATCAGAAGCCCCTTTTCGCTGTCCTTGCCGCCGATTCCCCACTTGTTGAAGAGTTCAACTCCAAATTCGTGAAGCGAGCCGTATTTCCCGTTGTCAATCGCGGGGAGCACGACGACAGCTATTTCAGATTGGAGAGAGTCCTTGGCAAAGTGACATAGGGCGTTCAGACTGTCCTTCTGGGATGGAGAGACGACGCCGGAAAGGTCTGTGACATAGCTCCAAGAAAGGATTTCCGTCTGCGGAACGGTCTCAACGGTGTATCTTGCCGGAGTAGAGGATTCCTGAGTGGAAGGCTCTTGAGCAGAGGATTCTTGAACAGAGGATGTCGGAACAGAGGATTCCTGAGCCGCGGATGTCAACGTCAGTAACGCCGAAAAAATAATGATTATAAACTTCTTCATAAAAACATTGTGCAAAGGTCTGCCCTCCCGGTTGATATGACATTTTCTCCTATTCATTCGGAATGACAGAGCAGCCTCTATTACTTACATTATCTCGCAAAGTTAAGAAAATCATTTGTCTCAATCCAAAAAAGAGGTATATTTGCGTCGTTAATTATTAGTGGTTATGATTCAACTTACAGCTACAGAGACAGTTGCGACGGCTGCCGGGTATGCGGTACCAGCATGGGCGATGATTCCTTTCGCCGTAATGCTGATAATGATCGCCGTCGGTCCGCTGCTCGCCAGGAAATGGTGGGACAAGAATTCCCACAAACTTTTTGTGTCGCTCCTGCTGGGAGCTCCGGTTGCAGTTTTTCTCGTAAGGCACGGGCTGGCACACGAACTCGAGCATCAGATTGTCTATGACTATCTGCCCTTCGTCATCCTTCTTCTGACACTCTATGTCATCACAGGCGGAATTCACGTCAGCGGAGACATCCGCCCAAGTTCCGGCATCAACACTGCCATGCTGGGAACAGGCTTCGTGCTTTCATCCTTCATGGGAACCACAGGGGCGGCAATGCTGCTCATCCGGCCTGTTCTTGCAGTAAACGAAAAACGCAAATACAAAGTACACACGCTGCTGTTCTTTATAGCTCTTGTCGCGAACTGCGGCGGTCTGCTCTCCCCTCTCGGAGACCCGCCTCTTTTTATGCTCTATCTGCGAGGTGCTTCATTCACGTGGTTCCTGAATATGCTTCCGGAATGGCTTTTCACGGGAGGCCTTCTGTTGCTGATATACTATCTCTGCGACAAGTTCTATTTCTCGAAAAAAGAGGATCCGTCCGCATTTGAGATGCCGGAGCAAAGGCAGCCGGTTCGTTTCAGGGGCAGAAAGAATTTCATGTACCTTATGGGCGTCATCCTTGCCGTAGCGTTCATCAATCCGACATTCATTCCACAGATGGACGCCCCTGACGCAAAGTTCTGGGTCAAGTTCCTCCGCGAGTTCGTGCTTCTCGCCCTCATGGGAATATCCCTTTACACAACGGCGAGCCACGTCCGCTACGGAATGAACAAATTCTCCTGGAATCCTATACTTGAGGTGGCGGCACTATTCCTCGGAATCTTCGTCACCATGACGCCGGCTCTCCTCTATATGGAAGAGAACGCCGCGAGACTCGGATTTGACGAGGTCTGGGAATTCTACTTCTCCACCGGAGCTCTCAGCTCATTCCTTGACAACACTCCGACCGCAGTGGCATTCCACAGCCTTGCAAGCGGTCTTCCGGAATCTGTTGCGGCAGCTGGCACGGGCATTGTGAATGGTGTATTTGAAGGCGTTCCGTTTGTAGCAGGCATTCCGGAGATTCTTCTGAAGGCAATCTCCATCGGAGCGGTATTCTTCGGTTCTCTCACCTACATCGGCAACGGCCCTAACTTCATGGTAAAGTCCATCGCCGAGAGCCAAGGGATAAAGATGCCGTCATTCTTCGGCTATATGGCCAAGTTCTCCCTCGTCATCCTTCTTCCTGTCTACGTCCTTCTCTACTTTATCTTTCTATAGATTTTCATTTTCTACAGCAGCGGCTGAAGGAAAGGAGGTCTGTATGGAAAATCCTGAGTTCGCGCCGCTATGGGAATTGTTGCAACAGTCATATCCTAAAAATAATATCATGATGCTCCAAACACAAGCAAAATATCAAATTCTGAAGAAAAAGAATGCACAAAATTGAATTTACACTTGCGGTCAACACTATCGGCATGTCAGATTTTATTTTATAGAACAATATTTTGTTTTTCAGAATTTAGTATTATCTTTGCCGAACAAACAAACGGATATGAGAATTTTTACGGAAAAGACCCTGAAAGAATACATTGAGATACATTCCGATGCGAAAACCGCAATTCAGGAATGGGTTGACATTGTTAAACGGAGCGAATGGACTTGCTTTGCTGATGTCAGGCGAACATTCAATAGTGCAGATGCCGTCGGAAACCAACGGTATGTGTTCAACATAAAGGGGAACTGCTATAGGATAGTTGCGGTGATTAAGTTCACAATAAAGTTCGTTTACATCCGTTTTATTGGCACGCACTCGGAATATGACAGAATTGATTGCAGGAATATATAGACAACTAAATAGGCACAAAATGGCAAGGATAGAAAATGAAAAACAGTATGAATGGGCCGTCGCGAGAGTGGAGGAACTTCTTCCGATTGTGACGGACGACACGCCGAAAGATGACCCCAACAGTATTGAATTGGAGCTTCTCTCAAATATGGTGGCAGACTACTCCGACGAACATTATTCTGTCGGGCAACCAACTCTGGCCGATGTTCTTAAGCTCAGGATGTACGAACTGGGGCTCACTCAGTTAAGTCTCTCCAAACTGTTGGGCATCAGTGCATCGCGCGTAAGTGAATACCTCAATGGGAAAAGTGAGCCGACATTGAAAGTCGGGAGAGAAATGAATCGCAAGCTGGGCATTGACGCTAACATAATTCTCGGAGTATAGATTTTAGTATTATAGCAAGGGCTGAAGGAAAGGGCCGGTGACGGAGGCGGGGTCGGCGGCAACCTGCTCGGGTGTGCCCTGCGAGACGATGAGACCTCCGCGGCGGCCGCCTTCGGGACCGAGGTCGAAGAGGTAATCGACGGACTTGAGGACATCGAGATTGTGCTCAATGATGATGACGGTGTTGCCGCCGTCAACGAGTTTCTGGAGAACACCGAGAAGAACCTTGATGTCTTCGGTGTGGAGACCGGTGGTGGGTTCGTCGAGGATGTAGAGAGTCTTTCCTGTGGATTTCTTGGAGAGTTCTGCAGAAAGTTTCATGCGCTGACTCTCACCGCCTGAAAGTGTGACGGAGGATTGACCGAGGGTTATGTAGCCGAGACCGACGTCAAGCAGGGCCTTGAGCTTCACCGCAATGGAAGGCACCGGTCTGAAGAACTCGTATGCCTCTGAAATCGGCATCTCAAGCACGTCATTGATATTCTTCCCCTTATAATAGACAGCAAGCGTGTCCTCCTTGTAGCGACGACCGCCGCACTGCGGACAGACAACGTTCACCGACGGAAGGAAATTCATCTCAATAACCTTCAGACCGGCTCCCTTGCATTCCTCACAACGTCCCCCAGCGACATTGAAAGAGAAGCGGCCCGCCTTGAACCCGCGGACCTTTGCGTCCGGAGTCGTCTCAAACAGTTTTCTGATGTCGTCGAACACGCCCGTGAAAGTGGCAGGATTGCTCCTCGGAGAACGGCCTATCGGTGACTGGTCAATCTCTATAACCTTGTCTATGTTCTCCACGCCCTCAATCGAGCCATACGGAAGCACCGGCAGTTTGGCTCTGAAGAACTTGTTTTTCAGAATAGGCATCAGAGTTTCGTTAATCAGAGTCGATTTGCCCGAACCGCTGACTCCGGCAACTCCGATGAAGCATCCGAGAGGGAATGCCGCATCGACATTCTTCAGGTTATTGCCATGCGCCCCCTTTATCGTCAGAAACAGCCCATTCCCCGGACGGCGCACGGCCGGGACTTCAATACGTCTGATTCCACGCAAATAATCCAGAGTCACCGAATTGCCGAAAATGCAGTGCTCAACGACATCTTCCTCACCCGTTGCATCGACAAATCCGGGATTTTTTTCTTCCACCGCCTCCTGATGCGCGGCCAGCAGCTTGAACGGGCCGTTCATGCAGATGCGCCCGCCCTCGGAACCAGCTCCAGGACCGACATCAACGAGCCAGTCGGCTGCTTTCATCGTCTCCTCATCATGCTCCACGACCATCACCGAATTGCCGCTGTCACGAAGTTCCTGCAAGGAAGCAATCAGTTTGCGGTTGTCCCTCTGGTGCAGCCCGATTGAAGGCTCGTCAAGGATGTAGAGCACGTTCACAAGCTTCGACCCGATTTGAGTAGCGAGCCTGATGCGCTGGCTTTCACCTCCCGACAGCGATGCTGTGGCACGATCGAGCGAAAGGTAGTCAAGACCCACGTCAAGCAGGAACTGCACTCTCTCGTCAAGTTCCTTGAGAATGTCCCTGGCAATCGCGTTCCCCCTGTTGTCAAGTTTTTCTGGCAGGCTCAGCAGCCACTCCTTCAACGCGCTGATTTCCAACGCCGAGACCTCCCAGATAGGCTTTCCGTCAATCTTGAAACAACCGCATTCCTTCTTCAGCCTTGTCCCGCCGCACTCCGGGCACACAATCTTGTCGTCAATGTCGCTCACGATTCCCGGAAACGACACCATCTCCGACATGGCCCCCTCTCCAACGCGGAAAAGTTCGTCAGAGCCATAGATTATCAGAGTCAAAGCTTCCTGCGGCACGAGTTCTATAGGGTCGTACAATGAAAAGTCATATTTCCTTGCAATGGAACGGATTATGTCAAACTTCTTTGTCTGGCGGATATTCCCCAGAGGCACGATTCCTCCGTCCGCAATCGAAACCGACGGGTCCGGAATTATGGACTTCACATCGACATTCACAATAGTTCCAAGTCCCTTGCAGTGAGGACAATAGCCCTGCGGAGAGTTGAACGAGAACGTATGTGGAGCCGGCTCCTCAAGGGACAGACCTGTGTCCGGGCACACCAGATGCTTCGAATAGTGGTGCAGTTCACCCGTTTCCATGTCCAGAACCGCAAGCGAGCCCTTGCCAAGGTTCAGAGCCGCCATCACTGACTCCCGAATCCGCTTTTCGTCCTTCACTTCCGGCTTGAGCCTGTCAATTACAAGTTCGATGAAATGCGGCTTGTAGCGATCCAGTGCCTCGACTTCCGAGAGTTCGACGATTTCAGAGTCAATCCGCGCTTGGGTATATCCCCTCTTTCGCATCTGGGCAAGCAGTTCTTTGTAGTGCCCCTTGCGTCCCCGGACGAGCGGAGAGAGAAGCATGCACTTGCGCCCGCCGTAGTTTCCGATAATCAGAGAGACTATCTGATCATCGGTGTAGCGCACCATCTCTTTTCCCGTCGCCGGGGAGTAGGCCTTCGATGCACGGGCGTACAGAAGTCTCAGGAAATCATATATTTCCGTAATCGTGCCGACCGTCGAACGAGGGTTCTTTCCCGTCGTCTTCTGCTCGATTGCGATGACGGGGCTGAGTCCCTCTATGCTCTCCACCTGAGGCTTTTCGAGTATTCCCATAAAATGCTTCGCATAGGTTGAGAGCGTGTCCATATACCTCCGTTGTCCCTCGGCATACAGAGTGTCGAATGCAAGCGACGACTTTCCGCTCCCGCTCAAACCCGTAATCACAACAAACTCCCCGCGCGGAATGTCTAATGAAACATTTTTCAGATTATGCGCATTCGCGCCCCTTATCTCGATATATTTTCCGGTCGATTTCATACTGCAAAATTACTAATTTTATATAAAATATGTCCGTCCCGAACACCTTCGGTCACTAATTTGTAGGGAATCGGCGGCGCTTGGTACAACCGCGTTCAGAAGACAAATGAAAATATAACAATTATATATGGAGAAGATCAGAATTTATTGCGAAAACACAGACAGCTACCGCGACGTCGAATTTGGAACCACACTGCTTGATATAGCAAAGGATATGATGCCGAAGGAAACGGAGGGAACGGAAGATAAGCAGATTTTGGCGGCGCTGGTGGACAACTCGCTGAAGGGACTGGGTTTCGAGATTTGCAGACCACACAGAATCGAGTTCATCGGCTATGGCCATCCCAATGGAATCCGCACATACGCCCGGTCGCTCTGCTTCGTGCTTCAGAAGGCGGTGAGGGACGTTTTTCAGGATAAATTCCTAAACATCAAATATGCACTTCCGAGCGGGCTATACTGCGAGTTGCACGAAAATCCCGAAGGAGGGAAATATGAGGTACATATACCTTCTGGCGGGGAGTTGCGACTGATCAAAGCAAAAATGAAAGAGATTATCGCCAAAAACATCCCGTTCCGCAAGGCGATACTCACAGAAGAAGAGGCGGAGAAACTTTTCGCTAAGAATGGCCAGCCGGAGAAGATTGAATTGCTGAAAACACTTGGCCGATACACCTACAGCGTCTATTTCCTCGAAGACACGGCAGACTCATTCTACGGGCCGATGCTGCCGTCCACAGGCTACCTCAAGACATTCGAGCTGCGCCCGTTCGGCAAGGGTCTGTGCCTACAATATCCGGGGCTAGGGCAGAAGGACAGGATTCTCCCGATGAAGAAGCAGTCGAAACTTGCCGCCGCGCTCGACGATCACGAAAAATGGAGCCGCGTGCTCGGAGTCAGCAGCGTTGGCTCGCTTAACAAGGCCATACTCGAAGGACATGCCCGCGAAATCATAAACCTCGCCGAGGCGCGGCATGAACGCAAGTATGCCGCCATCGCAGACGCAATCTGGCAGAAACACGAAAGCGTGAAGATTGTTTTCATTGCCGGCCCATCATCGTCCGGAAAGACTTCCTCATCGCTCCGTCTCGCGCAACAGTGCAAGATTCTCGGGCTGAACCCGAAGGTCATCGAACTTGACAACTATTTCGTCGATCGCGAGCACACTCCTAAGGACGAGAACGGGAACTATGACTTCGAGTCACTTCATGCGATGGACCTCGACTTTCTCAATGCACAGCTGAACGACCTGCTCTCGGGCAAGGAGGTAGAGATTCCAAGATTCAACTTCAAGACTGGTGTCCGCACGTTCGAGGGCAACAGGATGAAACTCGAAAAGGAGGATATACTCATCATGGAGGGAATCCATGCTCTGAACCCGGAAATGGTGCCCGGGGTGGACCAGTCGAGGATTTTCCGTGTCTATGCATCAGCGCTCACGTCCCTTTCGCTTGACGAGAACAACAACATCTCCACGACGGACAACAGGATTCTGCGCCGTATGGTGCGTGACAACCGCGTCAGAGGCATATCCCCGGAGGAGACGATTCTCCGTTGGTCGAGCGTCCGCCGTGGCGAAAACCGCAACATCTTCCCGTTTCAGGAAAATGCCGACGTGATGTTCAATTCCGCTCTCGTATTCGAGCTCCCGATGCTGAAATACTACGCAGAACCGCTTCTGCGCCGCATCAGCCCGACATCTCCAGCCTACGGTGAGGCCGTGCGCCTGCTGAAATTCCTAAGCTACATCGTGGCCCTGAGCCCGGAGGAAATAGCTATGATACCGCCGACCTCAATCATGCGCGAGTTTATCGGAGGACAGACGCTGTAGATTCGTCTTTGCCGGCGATATACGCTCATCGCTGGAATTCGACCACGAGAGCTGTTTCCGGGGCAACTTTGGTGCTGTCGTCTATGGTGACGGTGGTGCCGGTGAGGACGTCGATGCCCTCTTTCAGGCCCTCGGAAATCTCGGAATAATAGCTCCACGGAATGGTTTTCTCTTCTTCGGAATTGTTGATAAAGACGAAAACCGCCTTGCTGTCGTTGTAGCGGAAGAATGCGTATGTGTTGTCGCGGGTGATAAAATGCAGAGTGCGTCCTGTGTGGATGACCTCAGCTGTCTTTCTCCAATTGAAAAGACGGCTCACATAGTCGAAAAGCAGTTCCGCCTGTCCCGGATAGACAGCTTTGCCGTCGGTGTTGAGGCGCTGTGCCTCGCGGCCTTCGTGAGTGAAAAGATTCATCTTGTCACCAGGCCATCCGCCCGGAAAATCCACTCTCAATCCGCCGTGTCCCTGCGAACGGTCTGCCGAAACCATCATAAGCTCGTCGCCGGCAAAAATCTGCGGAATACCCCTCATTGTCGCCATCAAAGTCATCGCGAGCTTGAGTTTCTTCGGATTCTTACCGATCACATCCCCGATTCGGTCCGTGTCGTGGTTGCCGGCAAAAATCAGCAGATTGTTCACGTCAGGATAGAGAAAATCGTGCGAGAGAATCTCGTATATCCTCGTCATTCCGCAGCCCCAACCTGCGCCCTCATTCAGTCCCATACGCAGGGCATCGTGAAGAGGAAAATCCATCACTGACGGGAGATTGGAGTTGAAGTTGTTCACAAGCGCATCCTTCTGCCAATAGGCAAGCTGCGGAATGGATGAAGTCCAGCACTCACCCACTATATTGAAATTAGGGTACTCATCTGTGATGGCCTTGCACCAGCGGGACATAGGCTCTTTCTCATTGTAGGGGTAGGTGTCCACCCTGAAACCGTCGAGGCCCGCATACTCTGCCCACCAAACTGCCCACTGAGTGAAGTAGCTGAGTACGAAAGGATTGTCGAGATTCATATCCGGCATCGAAGGGACAAACCATCCGCTTTCCTGGATTTCAAGGTCCTTTCGGGAAGCGTTCGGATCCATATTCGTGGAAAAGCAGACATTGGTTCCGGTGTATTCAGGATATTGATGAATCCAATCGGCGAAAGGCAGATCCTTCATCCACCAATGCGATGTACCACAATGGTTTGTGACGATGTCCATCAAGACCTTCAGACCTTTCCCGTGTGCCTTTCCGACAAACTCCCTATAGAGTTCATTGCTGCCGAAACGGGAATCGATGTGATAGTAGTCGGATGCCGCATAACCGTGATAGGACTCGTGCTCCGCATTATCTTCCAAAAGAGGAGTCGGCCAGATTGCTGTCGCACCGAGTTCCGCGATGTAGTCGAGATGGTCGATAATCCCCTGAATGTCACCGCCGTGTCTTCCGAAAAATTCGCTGCGGTTCGCTTTTTCAGCGGTGTCGGGTGTCGAATCATTAGACGGGTCGCCATTTGCAAAACGGTCCGGCATAATGAGATAAATCATATCCGCACTCGAAAAACTCTTCCTCTGCGCAGAGCCCTCAACACGCGATCCGATTTCGTAGGCACGTTTGAAACTCTCCTCCCCTTTTGTGAACACGAGATAATATGTCCCCGGCTGCGCATTCGCAGATATGGCAACATCGACAAAAAGATAGTTCGGACTGTCCGCCTTATGGACTCCGCTCACCTTCACTCCGTTTCCGCCCTCAAAAACGACGTCATATTCCGAAATCCCCTCACCTTGAACCAAAAGTTGCAACGGGGTGTTCATTCCCACCCACCAGGAAAGAGGTTCGACTCTACGAATCTGCGTCAAATCGGCATCCGCCACACTTTCTGGAACAAAAACCGAATTAGAGTTGCAAGAGCCAAGCATAACTGCCGTCATAATAATTCCAAATAACTTTTTCATCTCAAGATATTCTTAATCAACAACAATTCTATTTCGCATCCAGATTCCAGTCCCACGGCGGGCAGAGCTGCGCGGATACGGTGACAACGTCATTCGGAAGCACCCTCCGGAAAACGAGTGTGCTGTCTTCGGTGGAAACAACTTCGAAACGGCCGCCTTTTTCGCCCGGACGGAGCGAAGGATGGTCGTGACGGAAACGGATGAGGCTTTGGTAGAACTTGGTGAAATCATTTTCCTCCCAAGCAGGAATCGGGTCTTTTTCAAAGAAGAGGAAACGGTGGTTCCAACCCATCTCCTGTCCGGTGTAAATCAGCGGCTGTCCGGAAGGAAGCGTGAATGTGAGCACCGCCATCAGCTGCGCCGCATCGCCCATTCTCTCAAACTCTGTCCCCGCCCAGGAATTCTCGTCGTGGTTGGAAGTGAACATAAGACGGAAAGCATCTTGAGGGAAACGCTCCGAGTCACGGCTGATGTAGTCAAGAAGTTCGGGAATATTCTTTCGTCCCTGAGCGATGTCGTTCAACAGGTGGTGGAGTTCCCAAGCATAGGATGCGTCGAAACCTGATGCGTGCAACTGCGGGTCCTCACCCTCTGCGAGCATATACATCCCCGGCCAATCCTCGCGCAGAGAAGCTATTGTCCTGGTCCAAAACTCGAAAGGCACCTCGCAAGCCATATCGCAGCGGAAACCGTCGATACCCTTTTCCATCCAAAAACGCATAGCATTTTCCTGCGCTTCCCAAACGTCCTTGTTGTCATAGTTCAAGGCAGCGATGTCAGTCCAATCATACTCCACAATGGTATTTCCCAGCGAATCCCGTTCATACCAATCGGCAGGCTTGGAGTCAATCCAAACGGCATCAGGAGAGGTGTGATTTGCCACCCAGTCTAGAATTACACGGAAGCCCTGTGCCTTCGCCGCGGCAACAAAAGCTTCAAAATCCTCCATCGTTCCAAACTCCGGATTCACCGCGCAATAGTCCTTAGCCGCGTAGTAGGAACCGAGAGTTCCCTTGCGCTCTTTCTCACCAATCGGGTAAATCGGCATAAGCCAGATGATGTCCACTCCGAGCTCTTTCAGACGTGGAAGTTGCTCACTGGCAGCAGCAAAAGTCCCTTCCGGAGTGTACTGGCGCATGTTCATCTCATAAACCACCGTGTCATAAGTCCATTCTGCGTGAGGAGTCTTTTCCGAGCAGGAAATCAGCAATAGAAATGCGAGAATCGCAAAAAATGTCTTTTTCATCAAGTTCATATTATCAATTCGTGGTGTTTATTCTGCTCTATCGTAATCGGGATTATCTGCAATAGCGCTCAATGGCCTCAGCGCGGATTTTGAAAAAGTTGTTGCTGTCTTCCAGCAGACGATATTCCGAGTGATTGCCGAAAGAGGCCGGTCTGTCTTCAATTTTCATTTCCTCTCCTGTGTCATTGGAAATATAATTCTCTATCTTGGAATGCCATTCGCGGATTCTCGCCATCGAACGTGTGTAGTAGAATTCTCCTGCTACAGGGGCAACGAAAGAAAGGAGCGCGTCTTTATAGATTTTTCGGAACTCCTCGTGTTTGAGAAGTTTGTAAATCAATGGGTTGGAATTATCTCCCCAATTGAGAGGGTCCTGACGGCCGGCATCCATATCCAGATAGGATGTGCCGAGAGTATTGTCGTAGTCGTAGGGGATGAAGAAGATCTTGTAGGTGTAGAGATCCTTCGAATTGAAATAGAGATAGTAGTTGTTCTTATTCTTCCAGTAGTCATCCCACATCCCCACAGCAACATTGACGGCGTAGGTTTTCAGCAAAAGTTCCACATCACAGACCTCCACAATCCAAGTTTTGAAACTCTCGTCTCCCTTGCCGGCGACTTTCTTTATAAAATCCTGCAACTGAGCCTTGGCTGCAGAATATTCCGCAGTCTGAGTTTTGAGTTCGTAGGCCTTGTCTGAGCCATCGTTGCCGATAAGATGGTCAGAAGCGTCGGAAAGGGATGCGCCATAGGAACATTTCCAAAGAAAACCGTCCTTGAACGCGAACTGTTTGCCCCGAGCATTGGCGTAGCGTCCGTCAATAAGTTCAATCATATTGTAGACACCGAGATAGGTCTCGGACGGGTCTCCCGCCACCTTAATCCAAAGCCGGCAGTATGCGGAATGAGGAGCTGTCCACACTCCGACGCGGCGAAAAAGGTCAAAGCAGAAAACTTCCCGCACATACATCGGGTCGTCCTTGAACCATTTGAGATAGAGCTTCTTGACTCCGTGCAACTCGTGTGCGAGGTCTTTGTTATATTTGGTGAAGTTAAGCTGGTAGTGGCAGTGGTGCCAATCTGTCTGCCCCGCCGTGTGCATCATCCCCTGATTCCCCTCGGGCCTGCGACGGGAGGTGTTACCCTTGAGACGAAGGCCGATGTCTCCGATTCTGATTTTTTCCTCTCCCTTGTTGCAAAGCACGTCCGCGTGGATATATTCGGCAGTATTCTCATTCTTGTCAAATTCTCCAAGCAGCCGGTTCCACTCCGCGAGCGAAACTTCAAGATGAAACTCCGGAATGTCGTCCCCGGAAAAAAGCCACTCAAGACCTTCCTCCGCCTTGAAACCGCCGTCAGAACCGCTACCGCCGCCCTGGCTTGTTGAACCCCCGCCCTGACTTGTCGAGCCCGTGCCCCCTCCGGAAGGAGTCTGAGGATTGTCGAGACCCCAATCCGGCGCACAGGCGCAGACAAGAACTGCCAGAGCGGTCAGTGCCGCAAGTTTAATTTTTTTAATCATCAGCCAAAGATAGCACTATTTGAAATTTGTCAGCACAACGAACTCTCCTGCCTTGAGCGGGATGTTGACCCGGCAGTCAGAACCCACATTATAGGTTTTTCCGCTGAAAAGGTCATACCAGGTTCCGGCTGATTTGAGGGTGTATGTATCGTCGTAGTCTGTAGTCAGGAAATTACCGATGACCGCAAATGACTTACCCTCATTTGAACCGAACATTGTACGGGCAGACATCCCGCCCGTTGCCCACATCTCGAAACTTGCGTCCATATCAAAGATACGGGCGTTGTCCCGACGGAACTTGAGAAGTTTGGCGTATGTGTCATAAAGGGCCTTGCGCTCCAGAACATCATAATAGTCCCAATGGAGCGGCTTCTCTCCCGTGCGTCCGTTTTCTTCAATTGAGACATCGTAGCCCAGTTCGCCAAACTGCCAAATCATCTTAGGCCCCGGAACGAGCAGCGAGAATGCGGCATTAAGTCCCAATCGTTGCATTCTTGCCGCAAGGTTTCCTGTGATTCCATTTCCCCATTTAAGAGATTTGTAGGCAGTCCTCTCTTCGTCGTGGCTCTCCATAAAACCCACCCAGGAGCCGAAAGGCATAGTGCTTCCGGTCCAAATCTGAGTCAAATCATCACCATCTTTGAGCCATCCCATGGCCGTCTGACCGTAGGCATAGTTTACATTGCGCCACATCTGCATACCTGCTGCAGCAAGAGCCTTCTCCTCGCGAGTTTCACAGAAGTGCTCCAAAATCACCACTGCACCCGGCTTAACATCGAAAATAGCCTTGGCATATTCACTGAGAACGTCGATTCTTCCCTGGTCGTAGTTGCCAACAGTTGTGTCTGTGCATTTACGCTGAGTGAATCCTTTCGTGAGGTCGAAACGGAATCCGTCAAATTTGTACTCATCCAAAAGATAGCGCAGGCTCTTCTTAATGTGTTCCCGCACCATCGGATTTTCGTGGTTCCAGTCGTGGAAAACGGAATAAGGATGCGGAGCCACTTCGTTGAACCAAGGATTGTTGGCTGCGGTCTGATTCTTTTCCGAATTCCAATAGAGCTTCGCCATAGGATGAGATCCGGTGGCGTGGTTATAGACAACGTCGAGTATCACGGCTATTCCCCTGCTGTGACATTCGTCGATAAATGCCTTATAATGCTCACGAGTGCCATAAGCCTTGTCAAGGGCGAAATAAGAGCACGGGTCATATCCCCAGCTGTTGTTTCCGTCAAACTCCTGGACAGGCATAAGTTCTATGGCATTGATGCCGAGATTTTCGAGATAATCGAGCTTTTCCTCCGCACCCGAAAGGTCGTGAGTGGCACTGAAATCCCTCAGATGAAGCTCATAAATCACAATGTCGTTTTTGTCCGCAACATTGTAATCCTTTATCTTCCAGTTATATTCGGGACGATTGATTTGAAATGCGGACACAAGTCCCGAAGTTCCGGAAGGATAGGCCGGCATATCAGGATAGGTCGAAGAGGATATCCATTTGTCCTCTCCGCTATAGACGATCTCGGAATATGGGTCGGAAATGCGTAGCGCATCGCCCTCGGAATCAATGAGATGATATTGGAAACGGTATTCTTTGCCCGCATCCATTCCCGAGAGTTTGTACCACCAGCAACCCGCATTTTCGTCACGTTTCATCTGGAAGCGGTTGGAAACTTTCCAGTCATTGAAGTCTCCGACAAGGAAACAATGCGGATAGTGTTTCCCGTCCTTATCCTTTTCGTAAAGCACAAGTGTGACTTCCTGTCCGGTGATGTTGATTCCGTACTGCGCTCCGGAAGGCATTGTCGTCATCTCCACATCCGCAGGCTTGAACTCACGGCCTTCGTCCTTTACACTGAGGAAAAAGTCAGGCTTGGTCTGCTCTGTTCCACCGGCATTGCGAACAACGACTCCGATTTTTGTCAGCGGCTCGTCATCATCCACTCCGAACCATTGGCGGATAGTCGGCTCAATCGGAAGTTTCCACACATCAGCGACTTCGGTCTTTTGCCAGAGGCATTTTTCGATATTCACATCCCAGTCGGCCTGCACGTGCTCCCACTCGAAGTTCACCACTCCAATGTGGGCATAAAGCTCGTCATCGTAACCGGAGAACGGATATTTTCCGCCGGCCTTGAAGTAGAGCGTGCACGGCTCGTCAGCAGAGAGACTGAGAGGGTCGCTGCTCAATCCCGGCTGAAGATTGTTGATGTCGAAGACTGCCGGCGGATTGACAGGTTCTGACGGATTGTCCTGCGGAGTGCAGGAAAAGAGCAGGGCCAGCAAGGCGGCTACTGAAAATAGAATGTATTTCTTCATAACGATTCTGTTTTAACAGCCGTCCGGAACAGTCCGCACGGAGTTCATATTGCAGCCAGCTGCCCGATCAGGAGCCGCTGGCCGATTGATTTTTATTCTTCTATCAGGAAGATACTATTTGTTGATTACAGTGACTGTTGCTTTTCCGCTTTTAGAGGCTGTTAGCTCGTAATCTGTATCAACAATAACATTCGCGATATCAACACTCTGATTGCTGTCTCCATTCCAACCTTCTCCGTTCTTGAAGATGATGTTGAGTCCCGGAACAGCTTCAGGAGTAGTGTACTTGTAGAACTCACCGTCCTTCACAAGCTTGACTTCAGAGCCTTCACCACCTGTAGGCCATACCCAAGCCGTCGGTGTTGCAGTCCATGCTGCAGGCCACTTTGCACGTACAGTCACAATCACAGGGTCCGGCCCCGGAAGAACTTCACCTTTCTCGACCAGAATTACCTCAAGGTCACCCTCTGCAGCACCTGCACGGGATGTGAAACGCACGATAACCTTGTCACCAGTTGCTGCACCTTCGTAGATCTGGCAGTCTTTAGTCTCGAACCATGACTCGGCGCCATTCTCATCCATGACATTGAAGCCGTTGTTTCCATATACATCCTCAAGTTCAAACACATTGTTACCCTTTGCTACGGCGTCCTTATAGACCCATTCGCCACCACCCCAAGGGTGCTTGAAGGAAATTGCAGTTGCCGGCTCTTCCTTGATGTTAGGGTCCGCAGCCCAAGCCTTAATCTGGACAAACACAACGCCGCCGTCATCAAAACCGGTTGCCTTAGGCTGTCCCTGATTCTCAAGTTCAAGAGTAAGGTTTCCCTGAAGAATGACGACATTGTCCTCTGTAACCTTAGGGTCAGGGTCGTTGTCGTCGACATTCTTTCCCCACTGGAATGACCATCCGGCAAGCGCCGGCTTTGACGGAATAGCGCAGACCTTTATTGCCATGTCAGCGGCATAGTCAACTGTAAGCTGATACCAGCGTCCGGTATCGTCACCCTCAACCTTGGTGAACTTGCATGTCTCGGTGTCTTTCTCTGCCCATGAATTCACAGAACCGACAGCATAGAGTCCGTTTGAATGTGTGTTCTCTGGAACATAGACAACCATAGTGGTCTTTCCTGCTTCAGGAGCGTTGACAATAGGGCATTCGATGTCTTCACCGTTTCCACCATTGTTATCACCCGGATTGATGATATCCGGAGTCTTCTCACAACCGACCATTGCAAGAGTCACAGCGCACATTGCGCCCATGAAAAATTTATTGATTTTCATAACTTAAAATATTAAATGATTAATAAGTTTTTATCTGATAAAACATTTATTTGTCCGTCTCATATCCCTGATTCTGCGTCCAAAGCCCGCCGGATGTCTCTATCATCTTTCGAGGAATCGGGAACCAGTCGCGATGATTGTCAATGTCCGCCTCCTTGAAATCCCATTTTCCCTTTGCGAAGCGGTCGTAGCGTATCAGGTCACGACGACGGACAAGTTCCCATGCAAATTCACGTCCGCGCTCGACGAGAAGTTCATCAAGGTCGAGAGCCGAATATGGAGCACATCCGACACGTGTGCGTATTTTCATGAACTCAGGATCTGCAAGCAATTCGTTGCATTTCTGCATATTGCCGGCACGTAAAGCGGCCTCATACTGCATATAAAGCACATCCGCATAGCGCAGGAGTACAAAGTCATTCTCACAATACTTGTTAGCTCCGACTTTGTCGACCTCATATTTGAGGAATCTGGCTCCGTCGTTGTGGGTAGCGTCCGTCAAAGAAGTAACCTGAGGGACGATAATGGCCTTAAGTCCTTTCTGCTTGTCAGTCATCTCAAGAATCACATCTGAATCGTCGCTTTCGAAAACCGGGCCGAGGAACCAGCCCCAACCGTCACAGCCATGTGTTCCGGCATCTGCAGGACATGGTCCGCGCCTGTCACCTTCCTTATAATTTCCGAGAAAATCTTCAGGAGCACAGAAGCCGTTCCAAGGCTTGTCGATAGTGTTCCAGCAGGTCTGGTGGCAATAATTCAGGGTAAGCATGGTTATGCGGAGCTTGTTACTCATCTTGCCGGCGACATCACGATAGTTGAATGCCGCATTACCGTTTTCGACAATCACAAAAATGTTCTCACGGCTGCCTTCATTCTGAATCTTGAAATTGGCAAAGAAATCATCCTCAATCTTATAGGACCCCGAATCTATCACCTTCTGGCAGAACTCCTGACAGCGTTTGTAGAAATCCTCTTCCTGATTTATGCCCTCAATCCCGCAGTTCTGGGCTGTGACACCATAAGAAACGGCGTTGAGGTAAAGACGGGCCAAGAGAGTGTAGGCCATGCCCTGCGAACAACGGCCGTAGTTCTCCGCACGGTTGGCATCCGTGATGGCAGGAAGCTTCGGTGCCTCTTCTTCAAGAAGAGTTACAAGCTTGTTCCACACCTCCCAAGGTTCACTCTGAGGTACAGCGGCAGAAGAATAGCTGTCAAGATAAGGGATGCGTCCGAACGAATCGAAAAGAGTGTAATAGTAGTAGCAGCGGAGCACCTTGAGTTCAGCACTAAAACGGTCGTAGAGACCTGCCTGCTGAAGACTCTCCTTTATCGACTCAAGCTGGCTGAGAATCTTGTTGCAGAGCACGGCACCGGCATTGGAATACTGCCATACAAACTCGAACGAAAGGTCGTTCGCTGTCCACGAATGGTCGTTGAAACCCTTCCAGTAACCGTCATCCGACCAGTCGTTGCCGGGATTTCTTACCGGATTCACACATTCGTCTGCTGAAAGCGTGGTAATGCCCCAGTATCCCCAATGGTCATGAAGCCATGCGACCTCCGCATAGGCCTGCCCGACGACCTTTGCGACATTTTCGGCATTGGAAAGCATTTCCTCTGAAGTCGGTTTTCCGAAAACTTCCTCATCAAGCATCCCTTCGCATGAAGTTGCAAGAAAAGCTGAGGCCAAAAGTAAACAATTCAATATCTTTTTCATAATTCTGATATATCCTGATTAGAATGTAAGATTAAGACCGACCATCACATTGCATACTGAAGGATAGAATCCTGCCGGGTCAATACCCGGACTCCAGACATCGGATGTATTGACATCAGGGTCTGTTCCTGAGTATTTTGTGACAGTGAACACATTTTCAGCCGTAGCGAAGACACGCAGCGAACTGATGTAGGCGTTGTTCTTGAAATGGTGGGTGTAACCGAGGGTTATGTTGTCAAGCTTGAGGAAGGAACCGTCTTCAAGATAGTAGTCCGAGAAGACTCCCTGACGGTATGCACCTGCTCCCTTGGCAAGTTTCTTCACATCGTACATGAAGCAGTTGAGACCCTGGGATTTCTGAGGACCGTATGCCCAACGTTTCACATTAAGAATCTTGTTTCCGACATTTCCGCGGAAGAAAAGTGTGAGGTCAAGATTTTTCCAGCGGACCGTATTGTTCCAGCCATAGGTCATGACAGGCTGGGCAGAGCCGATTTTCTGAAGCTTGTTCCTGCCGTTTTCGTCCTTCTCGTAAACAAGGCCTCCCTTGCCGTTGAGACCTATGACATGAAAGCCGTAGAAGGTGCCGACAGACTCTCCCTCGACAATCTTCTGAGTGTTCACACCCATAAGTCCGTTCTCTCCGACACCGCCGCAAAGCATTTCCGAATAAGAGAGGTCATAAGTCTCTCCATTCAAGGTCACGTCTCCCGTAAGTTTGTTAAGACGGTTGTTGTTGAAAGCCATAGTGAGGGTTGTAGTCCAGCTCCATCCATTCATCTGGACAGGGACACCGGAGATTGCGATTTCAATACCCTTTGAACTTATCTCTCCACAATTGGCAAGCAGCTTATTGTATGGGAACGGAGGAGTAGGCACATCATATTCCCAGAGAAGGTCCTTGGTGTCACGATAGTAGAAATCAATGTTACCATAGAGACGGTTCTTCAGGAAAGAGAAATCAATACCTACATTATACTCAAACTTTCTCTCCCAGCGGAGATCCGGGTTGGCATTCTGATTGATTCCGTAAGTATTCACCCATGTGCCGTCATACCAGAATGCGCCGCCGTTGGTGAGAAGCTGCTTTGACTGGAGGTCAGAGCCGAGGTTATTACCGGTGACACCGAAACCTGCACGTATCTTAAGGTCGTCGCACCAGTCCTGGCCGTCCATGAACGGCTCGCCTGATATACGCCATCCTGCACTCACGGCCGGGAAGAGTCCCCATTTGTGATTGTCACCGAAACGGCTTGAACCCTCGGCACGCATTGAAACAGAAAGGAGGTATTTCTCTTTATAATTGTAGTTTACACGGGCAAAACCTGCCGCAAGTACATTGGAGTTACGATATGATGAAACATTCAGCTTTGATTTGTCGGTAAGTCCGTCACCCATGCTGAAATATTTATAGCTGTCAGTCGAGAAACCGCTGTTTTCCATCCAGTTTCCGTCATACATGAACTTCTGGTAAGACCAGCCGGCCACTGCGGTAAGCGAATGTCCCGCCCAGCTGCCGGTGTAGTCAACCGTAGCCTCATACAGCTGCTTGAAATTGCGGTCACGATTCTGGGAAGCCTTTCCTGCCTGCTCCTTGTCCGCATCGTATTTCTGGGAGGTGTAGGCATAAGACGAATAGTTATTGCCCTCAATAGCCGCAAAACCGTTTATCTTAAGCCCCGGCACCGACTTGATGTCAATAGTGGCCTTTACGGAACCTCTGAACTCGTCGGCTGTCTTGTTTGACTCCTTGAGGTCTGTTGCCATAATAGGGTTCGACTGGCCAGAACCGGTCGGATAGAAATAACCTGAAACCGAAGAAGGGTCCATAAGCGGATATGTCGGGTTCAGAGTAGCGGCCTGCTTGAAATCTCCGCAGTCATAATTGTTCTTATAATGCATATAAGAAAAGTCATACGACAGTTTCAGCCAACCCTGAAGAGCCTTCTGGTCCGCTGCGATTCGCGCGCTGATTTCATCGCGGTCAGTGTTTTTGGCAATACCCTCCGCATATTTATAGTTAACGGAAGCGCGGTAACTGAAATCGGAAGAGCCTCCGGAAATAGCCACATTGTGGTTTGTGGTCACTGCTGCCGGCTTGGTTGCAAGCTTCATCCAATCCGTATGCGTATCATCATCATAGAGAACCGGCTTTACCATTCCTCCGGAGAGCTGCTCAAGCTGACGATATTCCTCCGGAGTGGCGAATCCTGTTTCGAGACGCGGAGCGGAGACGGAAAGATAGCCGTTATACTCTACATTAGTCTTTACGACGCCCGTACTCTCAGCTGAGCCGCGCTTGGTTGTGATGAGAATGACGCCGTTGGTACCTCTTGTTCCATAAATCGCAGCAGCAGAACCGTCCTTGAGGACATCCATCGAAGCGATATCCTCAGGAGGGATATTGTCGATATTGTCTGTCGGAATACCGTCCACAACATAGAGAGGTGTCGAGCCTGTTCCTTTTCCAAGAGTCGAGAAACCGCGTATCTGGATGTTATACCCCGTGCTGGTAGGGTCGCTTGTAGTGCGGCTGATGTTAAGGCCGGCAACCTTACCCTGAAGAAGGCCGACAGGGCTTGCCTTGACACCGGCATTGAAGTCCTCGGCCTTGATTGATGCCACAGAACCGGTGACTTCCTTCTTCTTCTGGGAACCGTAACCGATTGCGACGGCCTCCTCAAGGAAAACCGAATCCTCTTTGAGCGTGACAGTGGCTGGAACTTCATCGGCTCTGAAAATCTGCGATGAATAGCCCATGCAGCTAATCTCCACCTGAGTCCCGGCTGAAGCCACCTTGATTGTATACTCTCCGTCAATGCCTGTAGACACACCATTGGTCGTGCCGCTTTCAATCACTGTAGCGCCAATAACCGGTCCTAATGCATCCACAACGACACCCTTCACTTCAAACTTTTCCTGTGCGAAAAGCGAGAATGCCGACGCGAGAAGTACAAATAGTGTGATTATACGTTTCATATTGATATTAAATATTATGATTAGGTTTATCCTTGATAAATGCCACGCTGGCAGCGGCGCAGAGCATCATCGCTCCGGCGAGGGCAAGCATAGCGACGGCGTTGCCGCCGAAGATGTACTTGACAATCACGCCGCCAATCAGGCCCATACAGATTTGCGGGATGACAATCGTAAAGTTGAAGATGCCCATATATGCCCCGGCACTGTTGGCGTTGATGGCACGGGAGAGAATTGAATATGGCATTGCGAGGATTCCTGCCCAGGCGATGCCGATTCCAATCATCGGAATCATCAGAAGGTATTGGTTGTGAAGCAATGAGAGTCCGAGGAATCCGAGAGCTCCGCAGGCGAGAGTCACCGCATAGACGGTCTTATTGCCGTAGCGGTTGGCAATCTGGGTCATAAAAAGTGCAATGATGCAGGCAGGAATCGGATAGACTGCGTTGAGAACGCCGACCCATGTTGCAGTGGCGCCTTCGGCAAGCACAACCCCGGCATTGTCCGTGACTACTCCGGTGATGGCCGGTTTGAGGTAGTTCCACATCAGAAAGAGAGCCGCCCAAGAGAAAAACTGTGTCACGCCCAGTTGAATCATAACCTTCGGAGTACCCTTCAGAAGCTGGATGAAATTGGTCTTTGGCTGCTCTTTTTCGGAAGAATCCGCTTCCTCGGAGGTGCCGTTGTAGAGTGCGAATTCTTTCGGCGGATATTCCTTCACCTTGAATGAGGTGACAAGGACAGAAAGGAGAAGGATTGCTCCGCCGATGTAATAGGAATATGCAATATGGTCGGAAACGTGTCCCTCCTGTGCAACATCGCTCACCCCGCACCAAGTCATTATAAGAGGAAGAAGCGCTCCGACAACTGCGCCTAAATTAATCAGAAGTGTCTGAACCACAAAACCTTCCGTCTTCTGACTGTCGTCCAGCATATCGGTCACAAGGGCTCGGAACGGCTGCATCGTGACATTGAACGAAAGGTCCATAAAGAGGAAAATCAAGGCTCCCATCACAAGCGGTGCGAAAGCCAGGAGTTTCGGACAGTTCGGCATCAGCACCAGTGCGAGAGTCGAAATGATTGCTCCAACGAGGATGAACGGGATGCGTCTTCCGAGTCTTGTCCAGGTCTTGTCAGAAAACATTCCGACGATTGGCTGCACGATGAGTCCGGCGACAGGAGCTGCAAGCCAGAAATAGCTGAGCGAACCAAGGTCCGCGCCGAAAGACTGGAGTATTGTGGATGTGTTGGAGTTTTGAAGCGAGTATCCGATCTGGACGCCCATAAAGCCGAAGCTGAGGTTCCAGATTTGCCAAAAAGAAAGTTTTGGTTTTGGTGTTTTCATTCCGATGTGGTTATGTTTCTTACAATCCGTAAGCGATTGTACAATTTTTAGTTTTTATCTGTTATTAGTTTCTGCGAATATATACATTTTATAATTATATAATGGTATCCCGCCGACGAACGGACGATAAATCTTGACGAATGGTGATATTTCCCCGACGAATGAAAGGATATTCACAAGTTTTTTTCTAACTTTCGCCCGATGACCGCATATATGAAGAAAAACATTAGAATCGATAGCCTTATAATAACTGGCTTCGCCGTTGCACACGCGCTTACGGCGATGATGCTCGGCGTATTCAACGTCAGCGACGAGCTTATGCTGACACTGCTCACGATGGCGATGACGGTGATTCTCTGTCTCAGGCACGGACTCAATATCGAAGTGACTGCAGCTTGCGTGATTGTGGTGAATATGGCGGGTTTTCTCCTCGGAACGGAGGGGGCGGCGCTGCTTTCCAAGGTTCTGCACAAGCCGACGATGGTGAGTTCGATAGTCACTTTTGTCACGACGATTATTCTCGGATGGGGCACATTTTGGATTACGAGGATACTCTCCGGTTCCGGAGGAAAAACGGACACACACGCTATCAGCAAGTCCCAAACAAGGATTCTGATTACATCTTTCGTACTGATTTTCTTCCTCCGCATTCTGGTTTTCATATTTTCGTCGACCGGACACAATCCGTGGAGCACAATAGAAATCCTTTCGATGATTTTGAGCAACACTGCGGTAATCATATCCCTTGTCTGCATCAACATCATATTCGTCCGTTTCAGACGGCAGATTCGCGACAGTCTGGGAACAAAGGTCTATTGGTTCATATTCATTCTCTATCTGCTCATAACCTCGCAACTGAGTGCCTACATCGTCTGTCTCTCTCCCGACGGGCTCATAAGACCGGAGGTTTCGGCGGAGTTTATACATTTGTGCATGCTCTGTCTGATTGTGGAGGTCTCGGTCTACTGCATCATCTATCTCGCAAACCATTCGCTTGAGGTTCAGCAGCAGGTGATTATCGAGAAGGAGAAACGCCACTATGCCCAGTTCCGCTACGAGAGGCTCAAGCAGCAGGTGAACCCTCATTTTCTTTTCAATTCGCTGAATGTGTTGGATTCGCTCGTTCTTGACGGACAGACGGAAAATGCCAGTGAGTTCATTCATAAACTTGCGGGGCTCTACCGCTATATGCTCTCTACGGAGGACAGTCGGTTGGTGACACTGAGCAGGGAGATGGATTTCGTGCGCTCGTTTGTTCTGCTGATGAAGACGAGGTTCCCGGATGGATTTGAAGTGGTGGAGGAAATCGCCGAGGAGGATTTGCAGAAGATGGTGCCTCCTTGCGCGGTGCAGATGCTGGTTGAGAATGCGCTGAAACACAATGCCGTATCGTCCACACGTCCGCTCCGGATTTCGCTTCGTTCTGAGGACGGCGGACTGGAAGTGAGCAACGAATTGATTCCGAAAAAGTCGAAATCCCCATCCACGGGTGTGGGACTCAAATATATAAAGCAGCAATACACCGACCTCGGAGGAGGAGATGTCCGCATTGAAGACGGAAATGGAAAATATGTCGTGTGGGTGCCGCTGATTGAACAATAAAAGATTAGAATTAAGATATGAGAGTACTTATAGTTGAAGATGAGATTATGGCGCAACGCTCCCTTTCCAGAACTCTGGAGAGCCGTTATCCGCAAATGCAGGTGGTCGGATGCACACGTTCGGTCGCAGGCACGGTGGATTGGCTGAGGGAACACTCTTCGGAAAACGGAGCCGGGATGCACGGCGGCTGGACACAGGATAGCGGAGTGGACGTAATATTTATGGATGTGGAGCTGGAGGACGGGGATTGTTTCGAGATTTTCCGTCAGGTGGACATCCGGGCGAAGGTGATTATGACCACAGCCTACGACAGTTACGCCATCAAGGCTTTCGAAGCCGGATCCATCGACTATCTCCTCAAGCCAATCGGCCCGGAGGAACTCGACCGGGCCGTAAACCGGGTGATTCGCGACAGCCGGGGGTCGCAGGATTTCAGCCAAGTCCTACAGGCGTTGGAATCCGGGAAACAGAAGGAAAGGTTCATTGTGCGGATGAACGACCGCATCGTCCCCGTGAAAATCGAGGATATAGCCTATTTCTATTCCGAAGAGAAGAGCAATTTTCTCTGTACATTCGACGGGAAGAAGTACATCGTGGACTCGTCGCTCGACATCATTGCCGGCGAACTCCAACCGAAGACATTCTTCCGCATTTCCCGCAGCTGCATCGTCTCCATAAAGGCCATCCAAAGCATTGTGAAACAAGCCGGCGGCCGACTCCTTATTGTCTCGGAACCGGCCGCCGACTTCGAAATGACTGTATCCCGCTCCAGAGTCGACGATTTTATGGTCTGGATTGCGCAGTAGCGGGCTTATCTCCCGGAGGAGCTTATCAGAGCAGAAATCTCACCGTTGAAGTCCGCGTGGGCTTGGAGGGATTCAAGACTGAGGTGCATACGGTAGCGCCAGTAGTGGCGGCTGTTGGCAGGGACATTGATGCGCTCGGCGTTCGGGTCCTGAAAGCGGAGGGATCCGTCGATGGAGAGCCAGTCCTGAAGAGGGAGAATGGTCAGCATCGCAGGAGAGTCGAGGTGTTCACGAACAATCTGCTCACAAAGCCACGGCTCACAGAAATATGGAGTCTGGCCTCCGAAATGCTGATGATAGAAACGCGACGAAACCTCCCGATCTTCTTCCCACCAAGCCCGAATCGGGTTCATATCGTGAGTTGAAGTTGTGCAGACGCAGAGGTATGGGTAGTATTTCGGATCTGCGAATTCCACACTCGTACTCTTCGGCATTCTCTGGATTTCAAGCGAAAGAATCTTCAATTCGTCCATCACCGATGCCACGCAATCCGGAATCATTCCGAGGTCCTCTCCACAGGCGAGCATACCGGTGGCGTGAAGCAGGGACGGAAGTTTTTTCATTGCCGACTCTCTCCAGAACTCGTTGTGACGGTGGAAGAAGAAATCGTCGTGCAGACGGTTGAATGCCCTCTGACGATGAGGGTCGAGATGTCTGAAGGTGGATGTGTTCTGCGCACCGATGCGTGGATGCCAATATCCCTTCATCAGCGGGTCCTCAACGAATAGAACGTCCGTCGGGTCGTTCTCAGGAGCAGTCACGAATGCCCCGGAAGCCACATCGAAGCCTAAGAATGCCAGTTCCTCCGCAGGGTATGGGAGCGCAGGATAGAAATGTCCCAGAAGGCCGCTCTTATACTTGAGAGGAATTTCCCATATACGGAAAAATCCGAGGATGTGGTCGATTCGGAACGCATCGAAATATTCCGACATCTTCCTGAGCCTTGCCTTCCACCAGGCAAAACCGTCCTTTGCCATCTCATCCCAGTTATAGGTCGGGAAACCCCAGTTTTGTCCGTCGGCAGCGAAGGCGTCAGGCGGTGCTCCCGCAGACTCGTCCATATTGAAAAGCTGAGGATACTGCCAAGCATCCACGCTCGTGCGGGAAATCCCGATTGGAAGGTCACCCTTGAGAATCACACCCTTGGAATGGGCGTATTCGCGAACTTCTGAAAGCTGGCGGTCGAGATGGAACTGAACGAAGCAGTGGAAATCCACATCTTCGCGATGCTCGCTGCAGTATTTTTCAACTTTTGATGCGGAATATTTCGCATAAGTCTTCCATTTCGCAAATTCGGCAGTGCCGAAGCTGTCCCTAAGGCAGCAGAAAACGGCATAAGGCTCAAGCCATTCTTTGCTGGATGCGACAAAAGCTTTGTAAGCTGCGGTCTTGGAGAGTTTTGCGAATGTCTTTGCAAATGCTTCCCGGAGCAGTTTTGTCTTCTCGTTGTTCACCCTCTCATAGTCCACCTGAGAAAGAGAATTGAGATCCTTCTGAAGGGCCTTGTACTCTTTGCTTTCCACGACTCCCGCAGCCTTGAGATTGACAAACTGAGGATGAAGGGCGAAAGTTGAGTTGGCATTGTAGGGATATGAGTCTTCCCAAGTGCCGGTCATCGTGGTGTCGTTAATCGGAAGGAGCTGGAGAATGCATTGCCCAGTTTTTTCCGCCCAATCGACCATTTTTTTCAAATCAAGAAACTCTCCCACACCGAAATCGTCCTCACTGCGAAGAGAGAAAACAGGAATCGCTGTTCCGGCCCCTCTCCAACGACGGAGTCCGAAACGATGGCTGATGTCGGAAAGAACAGTGAATTTATTGTCAGAAGCGAGGCAGCAGCGGTTTTCGCCGCCCTCCCATTCTTTGACTGCGAGTGTTTTACGGTCTGCGATGACAAATTTGTATTCAAAGCCTTCCTCAGACTGAACAGCGATTTTCCACTGAGGGAAGTTGCTGTCATCCAACGGGATAAATTTACGCCAATTGTCCATCCCCTCTCCATCACCTGCAATGCAGAGAACCTCGTCGCGGCTGACAACCGGAACATTCACTGTGATGAGTTTTGTCTTCGCGGAGGTTTTCGCCTTGGTTGCCGAAGTCTCCGAAGTTGCTATGTTTTCACGTGAAAAGATGCCTTTTGTGAAGGCCGAAGAATAGAATGGAGCATCCTCGGGAGCATCCTGCCAGCGGTCGCGTATGACTACTGTCGTGGACGCCGAGACGCCTGCAAGCGGAAGGGAATGGTGTCTCCACTCCTGCCTGAAACTGCCGTCATTACGGACAAGCTTGAAATTGTAGTGACCGAGAGCCGCTGCCGAAACTTTGGAGACCTTTGCCGTCCAGATTCCGAAATCGCCCGGAGTCATCGGTATTTCTTTCCCGTCAAGACACAGCACGAGGGACTCTCCCCACTGTGTTTTGTATTCAATCGAAATTAAGATGTTCATTATATTTGTGGTTATCAATTATTTACAAATACAGTTCTCTATCTTCCCACAGGATTTGCCCCGTCAAGAGTTCCGTTTTTTCATAAGAATAGGCAGCAAAGTTGCCAAAAAAGCTGCAACTATCCAAAAAATATGTTTTTCAAACTTTTATTGATACCTTTGCCGCCCGAAAAATAAAAGGATTATGAGCGCAAAATCTATATCACTTTCCTTCCACGGAATCGGAAACGGCCGGGTATGGGGTTATCTGGCGGGAATCATCACAGGAGTCACTTATGGGATGAACCCTCTGTTCGCGATGCCGGTGCTTGGCGCAGGCGTCTCAGTGGAGACGGTGCTTTTCGTTCGTTATGCGGTGGCGGTGCTTGTGCTCGGGATGGTCATCCTCTCAACACACAAGTCTTTTGCGGTGAGTCGTGTGCAATTGGGATGGCTGGCGATGCTGGGAGTGCTTTTCTCGTGCAGCAGCCTCTTCCTTTTCCTCGCCTACAATTATATCCCGTCTGGAATCGCGACAACAATCATATTTCTCTACCCGACTCTGGTCGCATTGATTATGGTTTTCCTCAAGGTCTTCCCCACTTGGCAGACTTGGGTGTCGATTGTGGTGACTTTCATCGCGATTCTTTTCCTCTGCAACTACGATTCTTCGCAGCCTGTCCGCTACGAAGGGATTATTCTGGCATTTCTCTCGGCCCTTTCCTACGCATTTTTCATTGTGCTGATTAACCGGAAAAGATGTCTTCGCGAGCTCTCGAACGATGTCCTGACATTCTACGCACTCATTACCGGCTGCATTGTTTTCGGTCTGATAGCGTTTGTCGGCAACCACAGCGGCAAGATTTCGCTCCTCAACGATTTCAACACCATCTGCGCCCACAGCTCGTTGTGGCTCAATCTCATTCTGCTGGCAGTCATCCCGACAGTCATCTCCACTGCCACTCTTGCAGCCTCAACAAAAATCATCGGAGCCACCAAAGCCTCGGTTCTGGGAGTCTTCGAGCCCCTCACAGCCATTCTGATTGGCACCTTGATCTTCGGCGAAAAGATGTCGTGGAATATAGTCATCGGCATCGTCCTGTCCATCTTTGCCATCTGCTTTATGATTCTCTGCCCCGGCAGGAAAAAATAGAGAGAATTATTCCTGCGTCAAAACCTTTTCAAGAAATTCGGAAGCATCGGCCACGCAGTCGCAGCACTCGCGCAGGACTTTTCCTGTACCCACACCCTTAAGCAAAGAGCAACGAGTCGCCCCATTCCGTTGTTGAAAATCAGTCATTATCCGCTTCATCCTGCTACGAGAGAGGTTTCTGTCTTTAGTGGCAAGACCGACAATCATCCCGGCACCCACCAACGCCCCGCAAGTCCCCTCCATATTCCCCATCCCGGTGCCATAAGCTCCGGCAATGTCCATAGCCACATCCTCCGGAAGTCCGACAATGTCACAATAAGTGCAGACAACAGCCTGTGCACAATTATGCGAATTGCAGCGTTTCTTTTCCGCCGCCAAATGTTTCCTTGTTTCCATAATACAAATATAGGGTATTTTTATTATCCGCGCCACAGGAGCCGACACCGCCATGGAAGTTTTTCCGTCAGCAGCCCCTTCCTCAAAGCGGTTATACTCCTTCATAGTCTGGTAGTCAAGATCTTTCCATCTCTGTTTTATTAACTATTGCAGATCTTTCGATTATTGGTCATCCGGTTATCATCACGTTTGAGGCGCAGAAGCTGGATATTGCCAGACAGACCGTAAGGAAATATATGGGCTGCGACACTCTTCCGAAAAGGGCCAGCAAGGAGCGATTGCCTTATTATCTTTACGACACATATGTGGTTCCTTGACTCCTTTCTACGACCACTATAGTTACCTGTCTGACGGCCATCATGGACACCGTTCCGGACAAGAGGCCGAGAAGAT
>OQWM01000039.1_pt1 | contig 57198 bp, 78 predicted proteins | sample 1691531 | NCBI WGS metagenome assembly OQWM01 (sample SAMN03418257, study PRJEB22391) | human gut metagenome | biome: human-gut; feature: organic feature; material: feces | host: Homo sapiens | place: Tanzania | collected 2013-01
ACCAAAGCGGGCGACCTGACCCCGGCGCAGATCGAGCAGGTAAAGCCCACGGTGGACTGGATCAAGAGCGTTGCCTCTACGGTTCCCGTGGTGGAGCAGCAGCCCGAAGAAGCTCCCACCAATGCAGACGCGGAAGGTTTTGTGGAAGTAAGCAAAGACGTGCCGTTCTGATCGGCGCCTCCGAATGACCCGTGCGGGCTGCAGGACGAACAGCCTGCGGCCCGCATATTTTTATTTTGGAGGACGTACCAGTGGACAAAGTAAACATTGACGAGTTGGTGAACTACAAAGAAGAATACACCAAGTTCGTCCAGAAACCAGAATTCAAACGCGACCGCATGGTGAGCCTTTGCCCATTCCACGACGACCGGAAGCCCAGCTTTTCGGTGGATCTGAAAACCGGCAAATTTGTATGCTTTGCCTGCGGCAAGGCGGGCAATTACGTCAGTTTCCGGGCTGAATTGGATGGAACCTCCAACGCCGACGCATACAAGAAAATTCTTCGGGAGCATGGCGTGGACGAAACCAAAAAGGAACCGGCGAAGCCCAAAAACTACACCGTCGAGGACTACGCAGCTGAAAAGAAGCTCCCGGCGGAATGGCTCCACATGGTATGCAGCCTGGAAAGCAAGCAGGAGCAGGACGGCACCCCTTACGTCAAAATCCCGTATTTCAACATCGAAAGCAAAGTCCAGGTCACCCGCAAGCGCATGGGAAACCACAGCTTCAAGTGGGGTTATGGATCAGCCGGAAGGATGATTCCATACGGCCTCTGGCGTAAAGAAGGCATGGAGGTGGCCGGGTACACGATTCTGGTCGAGGGCGAGAGCGATTCACAAACGCTCTGGTTCCTTGGCTACCCGGCGCTCGGCATTCCCGGTGCAAGCACATTCAAGCCGGAGTGGGTAGAGGATCTCAAAAGCATCGAAACCCTCTACATTCACAAGGAGCCGGACCGAGGCGGACAAACCTTTTTCGAGAAGGTGACCGAAGCCCTGAAAAACGCCGGGTATAAAGGCGAGGTGAAAACATTTTCCTGCGCGGATGCAGGAGAGAAAGACCCCTCTGCCCTATATATCAAGCTGGGCAAGGATGCCGCCCAGGACAAGCTCGACGAGCTGCTGGAAAATGCGAAGGTCGTAGACCTTGACCATTTGGCCGACGATGTTCCCGCCACCATCGAGGGCGCACCGAAGAACCTGCGGCAGCCTCCCGGCTGGCAGTATGGCGAATTTGGTATAAGTCGCATTGATGAAAAGACCGACCAGCTCGTCTGCGTATGCAGAACGCCGATCATCTTGACCAGGCGCCTCAAACGTACCGACACCGGCGAAGAAAAGATAGAGGTCGCCTGGAAACGTGACGGCGAGTGGCACGACGCTATTTTCCCCCGTTCTATGATATTCCAGAGCCGCAGCATCACCGCCCTAGCGGACAAGGGCTGCACCGTAACCAGCGAAAATGCCAAACAAGTGGTGCGATTCCTGGGTGCATTGGAGCAAGAGAACATAGACGCCCTCGGATTGCAGGAAAGCACCTCCACCTTCGGCTGGCAGAGCCGCCACCGGTTTCTCCCCGGCCACGCCCCGGATATGGTTCTGGACATCGAACCGAGCATGACCCGCTGGGCCACGGCGTACCTCAAGAATGGAACCCTGGACGCATGGCGGGAAACCATGACCCAGCACCGGAACCGCTACCGCTTCCGATTTATCCTGGCTTCCAGCTTTGCAGCCCCCCTGCTGGCGATCATCAAGCAGCGAATTTTCTTCGTGTATAACTGGGGTGGCAGCCGAGGCGGCAAAACGGCAGCATTGAAAGCAGCTCTTTCCGCCTGGGGTGATCCCGAAAGGCTCATGGCAAATTTCAACGCCACACAGGTGGCGTTGGAACGAATGGCCGGCTTTTACTGCGATTTGCCCCTGGGCATTGATGAACGCCAGCTGGCAGGCAACAAGCAGGAAGGGCTTGAAAAGATCGTATATATGCTGGCCAACGGCACCGGCAGGAGCCGTGGCAGTAAGGACGGCGGCCTGCAGGAGTTGCGCACCTGGCGCAGCGTAATTCTGGCCACCGGCGAAGAACCCATAGGAAAGGCGAACAGCCAGACCGGTGTCAGCACCCGCGTTTTGGAGGTGGTCGGCGCCCCCTTTGAGGATGAAGCAAGCGCCAGCGATATGCACCAGCAGGCGGCACTGAACTGCGGCTGGGCAGGCCCGGAATTTATTCAGTATATCCTCGACTATGGCGACCAGGCCATAATTGACGAATACGCCGAAGTTCTGGCCCGGATACGGGATCTCATGGGAACGCACAACGGCAGCCACACCGCAGCCGTGGCAACGGTGGTTCTGGCGGATCAAATGCTTTCCCGCTGCATCTTCGGGGAGGATGCAGAAACCGCCAGGATGGAAGCGCAGCACATGGCAGTCTGCATCACGGCAGACCTGGCTGAACAGGAACAGCCCGACGTGAACGAACAGGCCGCCCAGTACATCAGTGACTGGATCAGCACCAACAACAATTACTTCACCGATACAAGCACCATCGGTCAGCGCTATGGCTGCATCGAAGATGGAACAGCATTCATCTTGCCCACCATCCTGCGGGAAGCCTTGGAAAAGGGCGGCTTCTCCTACCGAAAGACCATGAACTGGCTGGCGGAAAAGCAGATCGTCCAGATTGACCAACGCGGAAAGTATCAGGTGGTCAAATGGTTCGGAGGCAGGCCGGTCCGCATGGTCGCAGCTAACCTAGAACTTTTACAAAATCCGCCGGACGATGAAGGATTCACCGAGGTTCTGACGGATAAAGACGATATACCATTCTGAGGCCGCAGCGCAGCCCGTCAAAGACACTTTGCAACGACTGCGGTAATTTTCCAGGCGGGACAGAGAAACGCCGTGTGCGGAAAGTTTTTTCCGATGGAAAAAAAGAAGGCCCAGCGTGGGCATTCGCATTACACCCTTAATTACACCACCATTACACCTTTTCAAAATCTAGGTGTAATGAAAAATCAGCGAAAAGGCGCTCTATTCTTAAAGCCTTACACCTATTACACCAAAAATAAAAATATATTCGTGACGGGCAAATTTCAAAGATTGCACGGGTGCGATTATATAAACATCATCCATTACAAGGTGTAAGGTGTAAAAATGTAAATTTCAACCAGTTATCGAAAATTTTACATTACACGCCTTACACCTAACAATCAGAAAGGAAGCAAAAAGCATGGAAAACAATGCAGCAAACGTAACCCACAGCACCGAGAACGCCACCAAGAACCAGACCACCTTCCGCCTCGGCCTTCACCTTTCCACGGCCCACGGCGACCCCGCCTCCGATACCTACGCTGACTTCAATTTTGCAGGCAGCACCCCTGACGAGTTCGACCACGCCCTCGCAACCATCCTGGACGTGGTAACTGATACCGTATACGGCGGCCAGCTCAACGGCTTGCGTGAGATCATGGACCGCAGCACCGCCGAGTTCATGGCAAACGCAGCAGAGCAGGAGCAGCCCGAAGAAGAAGCCCCGGCAGCTCACGACGACGCCCTGGACGTCATGCGGTACGGTCAGGACAAGCCCCAGAACCCCGCGCTGCTTATCGAGACGCCGCCGCTCCCGACCAAGACCGAACCCCAGACCCCCCCCCGTAGCGTTGAGCGCCCGCACGGCGCAAGAGGTTTGATGTTCCTCCATTGCCCGGAATGCAATAGGACCTTTAAGCAGTTCAACAAGGACTTCACCGAAAGTACGAACTGCTTCTGCGGCGCAAAGATTCCCCTGGACAACACAACCCGCTTCGAGTATACCTGCCCCGCCTGCGGGAAGCTCACCTATGGGCGCACCAATGTTGAAACGGCAACCATTGACGCTGGCAGCATGAACTGCGTATGTGGTACGCCCTGCCGGGAATTGCGCTGGGACCCGGAAGTCCGCAGCTTCCACGACTGAACGAAAGGATGATACATACATGAACTATAAAAACCCGCTCCCTTCCCCCTACGACTACGAAAAGCTGGGTGCATACCTTCACGCCCTGATTGATGCAGGCGCAGCCCACAATGTGACCGAGGCCAGGAAGCTGGCCCGCAGGCTGATTCCATCGGAGGCCAAAATTCAGAAGGACATTCTGGCACACCTCAATAAACAGGTGGGCGGCTTCTGGTGGAAGGATGCCGCCGGGCCGTATCAGCGCCAGGGTATCCCGGACATTGTAGGCTGCCACGATGGGCATTTTTTCGCATTCGAGGTCAAGCGCCCCTTGGTGGGCGAATTGAGCGCCATCCAGCGCCACACCCTGACCGCCATCAATGCAGCAGGCGGCTCGGCCTACGTTGTAACCAGCGTGGAGGATGTGCGCCAGGTATTCGAGCGGCAGGAGGATTGACCGATGGACTACACAGAACTGAGAGCAAGGCGGCGTCTGCTGCGGCGCTACTTGCGCCGGTACAGATTGGAGCAAACCGAAGCGGCATACAAGGCCGTGGAAGGTATCCTGCAGCGCCTGCCTGACGACCACCCCGCCGCTCAGATCATGCGCCTGCGGTACAAAGAGTGCCGGAACTGGCGCACGGTAGAGGATCGGACATTTTACTGCCACAGTCGAGCCTTTGAGTTGGAAACAGCAGCCATTGACGCCCTGCTTCAAAGTACGGAGGTGGTGGACGCAATCACGAGCTGGGAGGCGGCACAGAATGACCATTGAAGAAGCCTGCCGCCTTCTTGACCCGGCCACCACAGCAGAGGAACTGGCGAAGATCGAATATTACCACGGATTCAGCGGCAAAAAGGCTTGTATTGAGGCCATCGACGAAGCCTGCACCATTTTGGTGGAATTTGCCCGCAGCCATAACAAGGAAGGTGAAAAGTAAATGGACTGGTTTTGTGGATTTCTCACCGGCTGCATCATGGGCGGCGTCCTCGCCCTGGCAGCTTCCCCGACCGGCAGCAAAGCGCCGGTGGATATGTGCAAGAAGGACTGGGACCCGGCGCAGCATCCGCTCGAAGCAGAGGGCGAGGCGCTGGACCCGCAGCAGGAAGGCGGCAAAGTATGAGGACTAAGAAGCGGAACGGCCTGGCAGCGCCCGCAGCGATCATTCTGGCCGCTGCCTGCATCATCGGAGCCAATACAGCAGCCGCCAGGATTGACGACCTGACCGGACAGCGGGACATTTACCGCGGCCGGGCAATCAACTGGGAAACGGAAGCCCTCGAAGCAGAGGAACAGGTCCAGGAGCTGAAAGCCCAGCTTGCAGCTGCCCAGCAGGCCAGCGCAGAAAGCGCGGTTCATTTCCGGTACGCCGGAGAGTTTAGCTGCACGGCATACTGCTCGGAGAAGTACGAGCATATCTGCGGCACCGGCGACGGGATCACCGCAAGCGGCGCCCCGGTGCAGGCAGGCGTCACGGTGGCCGCTGATCCCGATATTTTCCCCTTCGGAACGGCCCTCTATATTGAGGGCGTCGGGGTACGGTATGTCCAGGACACCGGTGCAGCCATCCAAGGAAACAAGTTGGATGTGGCGGTGGATACGCACGAAAACGCCCTCGCTTGGGCGGGATACGGAACCCACCGGGTGTGGATCGTTGAGGAAGGTGCGGCGGAATGAATTTTCCAAACAAGGGATACTCCGTAATTTACGCGGACCCGCCCTGGAGCTACCGCCAGCACGGAACAGGCCCCAAAAGCAGAGGGAACGCTGCCCAGCATTACCGCACGATGAACGTCGAGGATATTTGCAGCCTGCCGGTTCGGCGGCTTGCGGGGGGGGGGTACAGGATGTGCCCTATTCATGTGGGCGACCTTCCCGACGCTTCCAGATGCCCTGCGGGTAATGGGAAGCTGGGGTTTCATCTACAAAACCGCAGCCTTCGTCTGGGTAAAAACAAACCGGAAGAGCAGAACCCCTTTCTGGGGCATGGGAGCATACACCCGCGCAAATGCAGAAATCTGCCTGCTGGGCGTAACGCCTGGCTTCAATGCAGGCGAGGCAATCAAAAGCCATTCCGTGCATCAAATTATTGAAGCCCCGGTAAAGGCCCACAGCGTAAAGCCGGACGAAGCCCGCAAACGCATTGTTGAATTGATGGGTGATGTCCCGCGCATAGAATTATTTGCCCGCCAACACGCACCCGGATGGGATGTGTGGGGTGATGAAGTTGATTTAGAGGTGATCGACAATGGATGAAGTAAGGCCCATCGACGGGAATGCTCTTGAACAGGAAATGCGAGAGTTTGCAATACAGATCTGGGTCGATGGTAAAGACACAAGCGCCAGCGAAGAAACTGCGGAAGCTTGCGCAGATATGGTGAGCAATGCCCCGACCCTCATTCATGCACTTTCAGAGTGGCGCAAACCAGCAGACCCACTGCCGACCCGAAAAGATGCAAATAAAAACGGCTGCATTTTGGCAGTCCACAAGCTTTTCGGCTTTGACGTTGACTGGTGGCATTTTTCCACCGTTGCGAATAATCCAGAAGATTTTTATTGCTGGTATCCTATACCTGAACCGCCGGAGGAATTGCTAAAATGACCAATCCTTGTTACCATTGCCAGAAGCGCAACACCGCCTGCCATGACCACTGCGAACAGTACCAGGAGTGGCGGAAATTTTACCAGGCCGAAAAGGGCCACGACAAGCAGGCCAACGCCCTCTGCACGATCCACAAGGGCGATTTTGACGCCGACACCTGGCACGGGAAGCGACGGAGGCGCCACAAATGAGCCGGAAGAAGGAACCGCCTCCGCAATTTATCGCGGTGACCGCCGACGAATACGAGCTGACGCTCGGAGCCTTTGACACGGTCAAGGAAATGTGCGAGTGGAGCGGCCACAAAAAGTTCGCCATCTATCAGAGTATGGAGAACGGGCGCATTCTTCGGAAAGGCCCTGCGAAGGGATGCAAAGTGCTGCGCTTGGTAAATGGCCGGTACATCACCGGCGTATTACACCCAAAGCCCCGGCACAAAAAGAAATAACAAGACCGCCTGCTGCAAGGCGCAAACCCCGCAGCAGACGGTCTATTGTTGTCAGTATTCAGGCACGGCCTCCCAGGAGAACGGCAGCTCTTTTTCTGCCAGCCCTTCCCCGTTCCATTGCGTCTGGTATGTAACCTCCATTCCGATTTCCGCACCGGTATCGTCTACCGCTATCAGCATCAGACCGTCCTTGAAAGGGGTATCCGCTTCATAGCCGCCGGACCATTTTGTGGCTGTACACCAGCGCACAAGATCGTCGCAGAGCCACTGCCGGACGCATACCCGCCCGGTCTCTTGGATGCGGTACACATCCTCGGAAACGCCGGTCTGCTCCCCGATGAGCCGGACATGGCGCACATACCCGAAGCGATCCCGCCCGTTGGTGATCACCATCTTGTCGGAAAGCATCAGCGACCTCCCGCCATGCAGGACACGCCCAGGAGATACACCCAGTGCCAGCCTTCCTCGTTCCGCTCCCATTCGCCGCCCATGGCCTCGAAAGCCGCGGTCATTCCGGCGTAACAGAGCTGGGCGGAATTGGGAAGCGGCTCCCCATCTTCATTGTAAGTCAGGGCGCCAGCGGCGGCCTGTTCGGCGGCCAGGCGCTGAGCGTATGCCCATTGAATGTCCAGCTTCGCAGCCATGCCACGAAGCGCCACACACAAGTCAGCTTTTTTCATTTCAGTATCTTCCTTTCTGCGGTTGGCTCCCGCGACCATCTTGTTGAGATCAACAAAATGGTTTCGACCCGTGCCGCCGGGCCATCATCGGGCGGGTTATTTTTTGAGCTGCTCAGCGACCGAAGCATAAAAGCTGCGGATTTCTTTGTGGCGCAGGACCTCCGGGTGATTCTCACCCCAGTCCCAAACTTCCCGCTCAATATAGGGGTCAAGCTCCTTCGCCAGCTCCATGAAGTGGTCGGCGATTGCGGAGCGATCCGCGATCTTTACCACTTCAATTTCAGCATGTTCTGCGTTCCATGCGTGGGCCTCGTTCCGCTTTGCCCAGCTATTCGTGAAAATCGCAATCGGCCAGGAGCAAAGGTTATATTTTGCCGTGCTGGGCTGGCCGTTCCGCTTGAGCTTCGTCAAACTGTAGGAGCTGCCGCACCAGGACGGGTCGCCGGGCGACCGCTCAATGAACCACAGTCCATTGTCATTCTTGAAGAAAGCTCCGGAGATCAGCACCACGTCACCCGTTTTCATTTCAACACCATTTTTGTCAACCATGAGAAACTCTCCTTTCAAATCAGCCAAAGTACTTGGCAACGAAATCTTTCTTGCTGAGTACGTGAGAATCGTACACATACTCGATAGCGTCAGCGGAATCCATACCCGCGCCCTCAACAAATTCTCTGACCTGGCCGCAGAGGTTATGCTCGCGGATGTATTGCTTCATCATTTCCAGGTTTTTCATTTTGTTCCCTCCGTTCAATGTGTTCCCTTTCGGTGTCTGTGTCTTACCACATAAACGCAGTAAACTCCACTGGCAAACAGTCCAAAGATTCAGGGTGTCTTTTGTCTCTCTTGCTCCGCGCTGGGAAATAAAAAAAGCGGGGATAAACCCCGCCGGAATGGCCGCTCAGGCATGGAACACGGGGCGCACAGCGCCGCGAAAGTAAGTGAGCCGTACTGCATGTTTCAGCTCCCGGTCGCTCATGCAGGGGGTGCAGAGATTGCTGACAAAGTCAATCGCCCACCAGAGGCCCTGCACGGTCTGGCGATCCAGAACTGCCCGGCGCTCTGCGTCGGATTTTGCAGCAGCGGACCGTTTGAGAGTAGCCTCGCAATCTGCAATGAAGTTTGCCGGGATATTGATAGATAAAGCGTTCATGATTCAGTCCTCCTTGACCAATTCCATCATTTTGAAAAGGCGGCTCCATTCAGCCTTGTCCAGACGACCGCCCTTGTTTACGAAATCCTCTGCAAATGCGATTTCCGCCTTCATTTCATCCTTGCTCATTTCATTGATGTTTTTCATCTTGGTATCCTCCGTTCCTTTGCTGTGTCTGTGTGATACCACACATACGCAGTATATTCAACTGGTACTCCTTACAAATAATAGAGCGCATTTTTGTCTATTTATGTCTGCATTGCTCTTGTCAACCCCCAAATAAAAGACCGGACATTTTGAGCAAAAGACCGGACTTTTTGTGTCAAAATCTACGGTATAATAGAGGAAGAACAAAGCCATTCACACGGATGCAAGGCCTTTTCCTCCTTTCACCTACATCCGTATCTGCTTAACCCAGAGCCGCCGGGCGTCAAGGATCAGAGCGCAGCAGCCACGCACGCTCGGAACCATGGCGCCCGGACGACGCTGGATAAATGGACCAAACAAGGCGCGAAACAGCCCCGCAAACCGGATTTTGCTCATTAAGGTACTACCTGGCAAAAAGTGGCAGCGGGGCAAGGAAGGCGCGAAGGTTTTTTCTAAAAAAATAAAATTTTCAACCCATTTCGTTACGTCAAGCGCAGTAAATGCAGGCCACGAAGCGCCCGCAACATATAAGCGTGCATAGTTTATCCGGCTAAAACCCCTGCCCTCCAAGCAGGTAAAGAGGGTTCGACACCCGCTGCACGCTCCACATGAGGACCGACAACGCATGAACATTGAAACCAGAAGGCTCGCCGACCTGAAACCGGCGGCGTACAACCCGCGCAAAAAGCTGGTGCCCGGTGATCCAGAGTATGAGAAGATCGCCCGCAGCATTGAAGAATTTGGCTATTGTGATCCCATCATCATAAACAAAAATGGAACCATCATCGGAGGCCACCAGCGGACGCAGGTCCTTCTGGACATGGGCGCAGAAACCGCAGATTGCGTTGTTGTAGACCTGGACCCCGACAAGGAAAAAGCCCTCAACATTGCCCTGAACAAGATCACCGGCAGCTGGGACGAAGCCAAACTGGCGGAATTGATCGGCAGCCTGGACCTTGACGGTTACGACCTGACCAAAACAGGTTACTCGGAACCGGAGCTGAAGTCCATTCTTGCACAGGTAACAGTAACCCCGGACGATTTCGGCCAGGAGTTCAGCCTCCCGGACCGGCAAACCGTTCTGACCCACACAATGAACGTCACGCTGCACAAACAGCAGATTGCACTGATCCATGCAGCGCTTGCCCAGGCCGAGAATGAGGGCCTCGGCGAAACCTACGGCAACACGGACAAGAACGGAAACGCCCTCAGCAAGGTGGTGCGCGAATGGCTGGAACAGAACACAAACTCGTCCGAGAACGACGACCTTTAAGCTCTATCTTCCCGGCGGACTATAACCCGCGCAAAGAGCTGAAGCCATCGGACCCGGAGTTCAAAAACATTGAGCGCAGCCTTAAAGAGTTTGGCTATGTTGACCCCATCATCATAAACAAGGACGGAACCATTGTCGGAGGCCATCAGAGAGCCTCCGTTTTGAAGTCCCTGGGATACACCGAAGCGGATTGCATCGTTGTAGACCTCAGCAAGCAGGACGAAAAGGCCCTGAACATCGCCCTCAATAAGATCGGCGGTCAATGGGATATGGCCCTGCTGCGGGATGCCTTGCAAGATTTGACATTGAGCAAGGTCGATGTGAACGCGACAGGATACAGCGACGACGAGCTGAGCGTTATTCTGGGCGACGTAATGCTGGAAAAGCAGCACGAAGAAAGTCCCATCGACAGAATGGGTTTCACATTCAGCCTGGAACAGTATGCAGATCTGCAACAGGCTTTGCAGATCATCGGAGCAAAATACAAGCCCGACCAAATGGAAACCTTCGGGAATACCAACAAGGTCGGAAATAAAATTTACATGGTGGTGAAAGAATGGGTAGAGCTAAAGAAATCCAAATCCGGGTGATCCCCTCCCGGATTGCAAACCCATTTATCCGCGCCCACCATTACAGCGGCAAGGTGGTCAACAACAGCTGCTTACATTTCGGAGCTTTCCTGGATGGAAGGCTCCACGGCGTCCTGAGCTATGGCCCCAGCTTGGACAAGAAAAAAATCATCGGCCTGGTAGAAGGTACGACCTGGGACGGGTTCCTGGAACTTAACCGCATGGCCTTTGATGATTACCTTCCCCGCAATTCGGAAAGTTACTGCATCGCAAAAACCATTCGTCTGATCAGGAAACAGGCCCCACAGGTCAAGTGGATCATCAGCTTTGCGGATGGATGCAGCTGCGGCGACGGCACAATTTACCGGGCCTGCAATTTTGTCCTAACCGACATCAAGCAGAATAATAATCTCTGCCTGCTGCCCAACGGCGACAAAATCCACAAAATGACCCTCCAAAGCAACCCCACGACCCCGCGCCCAGAGCTGGGAGGCCGCAGCTTCTACGAGATCACTGGCGGCAAGTACAGCTTTGACGCATACGTCAAGGAGGTTGGCGGAACAATCCTTCCCGGATACCAGCTCCGCTATATTTATTTTATTGATCCGACATACAGGAAGCGGCTCACCGTGCCGGAGATTCCCTTCTCCCGTATTGACGAGCTGGGCGCCGGGATGTACAAGGGCGAATGTATCTCCCAGGCAGAGCGCCACGCGAAAAGTCACTTCGAGTAAGGAGGCGCCTCCGTGGCCGACACCGAGAACCGGCAGCTCTACGATACAAAAGTTATCGCCCAACTTTTCAACGTAACCGTCCGCCGGATTCAGCAGCTTACACAGGACGGCGTCCTGGAAACAGTACACGTCCCTGGCCAGCGGAACAAATACGACCTGATCCCAACCATCCAAGCTTATGTCAAGTATCTATCAGATAAGGCTTACGGCAGAGAATCGAAGCTTTCCGAAACGGAGCTGCGCGAGAAGAAACTTCAAGCAGAAACCGCCCTGAAGGAGTCACAAGTCGAGCTGCACCAGCTCAAAACCGCGATTGCGTCCGGTAAGTATATCAGCGTCGAGGAAGTGAAGCTGGACTATCAGAGATTTTTTGTAACCTTCAAAAAATTCGCAACCGGCCTTCCTAACCGGGTAATTGGCCTGGTGGGTGGATATGTTGACCCGGTAACGGCCCGCACCCTGGAACGCGACATGACCCAGGAAGTGAACAACCTTCTCCGCTCCTTCGTAGTTGCGGCAGAGCCGACAGCGCCCCAGGACGGTGACGAGCCGTGAGAAAGCGCAGATTCAAGGCGTACCGTGTACCGGCCTATATCCACGACGCACTCCAAACCCTAAAGCCGCCGGAGGACTTGACCGTCAGCCAGTGGTCGGAGCGGTTCCGCGTTCTGGATGAACGCTCCACCAATATGCCCGGACGTTGGAGAAATTCCGTTACCCCATACCTTGTGGGGATCATGGACGAGTTCAACCGCTGGGAAACCGAGGAAATAATTTTTGCGAAGCCGACCCAGGTCGGCGGAACGGAAATCATTTTGAATGCCCTGGGCTACATCGTGGACCAGGACCCAGCGCCAACAATGGTCGTGTATCCTACCGATACACTGGCCGAAAGCACCTCCGACAACCGTATACAACCGACCATCGAAGCCAGCCCGGAGCTGCGCCGCCGCTGGCTCAAAAAAGCCAGCACCAAAACAGAGCTGCAATTTGATTCCATGTATATTGCCCTGGCCGGATCGAATAGCCCTTCCGGTCTGGCCTCAAAGCCGATCCGCTATCTTTTCCTCGATGAGGTGGACAAGTACCCGGCAGCCAGTAAGAAAGAGGCTGACCCCATCAGCCTGGCCCGTGAGCGCACAAAGACATTCGTCTCGAACCGCAAAATATACATGTGCAGCACCCCGACCCTGCGCAGCGGCCATATTTGGAAAGCCAAAGAGGCTGCAGACGTAGAAAAGCACTACTTCGTTCCGTGCCCCCATTGCGGGAAGTACATCGAATTGAAGTTTGCCCAGATTAAGTGGCCGGAAAAAGACACCGGCATGACCGACGCGGACCGCGCAGAATTTGCAACCTATGTCTGCCAGGAATGCGGCGGGGTCATTACCGACCGCCACAAACCCGCCATGCTGCGAAATGGACAGTGGAGAAACGTGCGAGAAAATACGCGCTTCTCCCGCACCGTCGCATTTTGGATAAATACCCTCTATTCCCCATTCACCCGCTTTTCAGAAATCGCAAAAGAATTTCTGAAAGACAAGGACGATCCCGACGCCCTGCACAATTTCGTGAACAGCTGGCTCGGCGAACCCTGGGAGGATACGAAGCTGACCACCAGCGCCGACCTCGTGCGGGACCGCCAGACGGAAACGGAAATGTTCGACCTGCCGCCATGGACCAAAATGGTCACCGGCGGCGTAGACGTTCAGGAGAACTGCCTGTATTGGACCATTCGCGCCTGGGGTGATTACATCACGTCGCAGAACGTAGCTCATGGGCAGGCGCTTAATTTGACCGAAGTTCAGAACATCATGAACCTGGAATTTAAGCGCCCGGACGGTCAGCCGTTCCTCGTAGATCTGACGCTCATAGATTCCGGTGACCAAACAGATGAAATCTATGATTTTTGCGCTCAGAATGCAGAATGGGCGCTACCCTGCAAGGGCAGCGATACCATGTTGAGCCATTACCGGCTCAGCACGGTAAACAAGGCAGGCTCCAAAGCCTACGGCATGACCCTGGTTCTGGTCGATGGCGGCAAGTACAAGGATACCATTGCAAGCCGAATGCGGAAGCCAAACGGCAAGGGAAGTTGGATGGTTTACAAGGGCGTTGACTTGGACTATTGCGAACAGGTAACAGCCGAACAGAAAGTGACCGAGCGTTCCAGCAATGGTACTGAGCGCACCCGCTGGGTGCCCAAAAGCAGCCACGCCGCCAACCATTACCTGGATTGCGAAGTTTACTGCATGGCAGCCGCCGACATTCTGGGTGTCCGGCAGCTATTCCTGAGGCAAGAGAACCAAGAGGCCCCAGAACCGAAACCTGAACCACAAACCAACGGCCCGGAAGCCGGCTGGATTTTCCAGAACGAAAGCTGGATATAAAGGAGGCGAAGCCACCATGAAAGTACTGACCAAGGACGTTGCAGCCGGAACCCCGGTCAAATTTGAATTTGACGCATCCGGCAGCCGTTTCCTTATCAAGAATTTCACCCGCAGCCCGATTTCATGTAAAATCCTGGATGCAGAAATCTGCATCCCTGCCAACACAAGCCAGATGGTCGCAACCCGGCAGGTGCCGCAGACTCTGGAGGACTACACCGACACCATCACCGTGACCGCCCAGGAGGCCAGCAAGCAGGGGGTGGAGATTCAGTGCATGGACTACTGACCGAGCCGGAAATCAGCGGCCAGATGGGCTATATTGGACTATCGCTCGGCGTATATAGCCACGAAGGAAACAGCGAAACTAACCTTGTCCTTTCGGAAGGCACATTCTACGTCGGTATTTTGTGCGATATGACCAATGTTACCACCATCAAGCCGGAACAGGAGTGAAAGAACTATGGCAGACGAAAAACTGGATTATAGCGACCCTTCCCTCCTGCTTTCGGAGGTAAACAAAGCCATTGCAACCGTAATGGTTGGCGGCCAAAGTTACAAAATCGGCAGCCGCAGCCTGACCCGCGCCAACCTCACAGAGCTGCGCAACCTCCGCGCTGACCTGGCCGCACAGGTCGAGGAACAGGGCAACACGGACTTCTTCCGTAATACCTATGCAGCATTTTTTGAAGGGAGATAAGAGCATGAACTGGCTCGATAGAGTAATCGGCTTCTTCTCCCCGCAATCTGCCTATATGCGGGAAGCCTGGCGGCAGCAGTTAGATTATATTCGTGGCGCCGGGTATGATGCAGCTGACAGCGGGCGGCTTAATCGGAATTGGCGCCCGCACAATGAAGCTGCTGACTATGTTGACCGTGGTGCGCGGGATGTGATCCGCGCCAGAGCGCGTGACATGGAAAGAAATTCCGACATGTTCAACAGCATTCTTTCCGCCTATAAGCGGAATGTTGTTGGAACCGGATTCACTCTTCAAGCCAGCACCGGCGACGAAGAGCTGGACACCCAGATTGAAAAGCTCTGGAAGCGCTGGACCAAGAAGCAGAATTGTGACGTGACCAAGCAACAGAATTTCAACCAGATTTTGCGCATGGCAGTCACCCGGAAGAAGATCGACGGCGGTATTTTATTCAAGAAATGCTATACCAAAGGTGGTATTCTTCCGTTCAAACTTCAAGCATTGGAAGTTGATGAATTGGCCGGTTCCGTAGCTTCCCCGCATACCAAAGGAAACCGCGTCATTGGCGGCATTGAGTACAACGACAGCAACCGCCCCGTCGGTTACTGGATCGAGCAGTACAACATAGACGGATACGGATTGAACCAGCCCGTCTATTACCCCGCCAAAGATATTATTTTCTACTATACGAAGAAGCGCCCCAGCCAGCTGCGAGAAGTCAGCGACATGGCCCCCAGCCTGACCCGCATTCGTGATTCAAATGAGTTTATCACGGCGGTTTCCATGAAGGAGCGCGTGGCGGCCTGTTTTGCGTTGCTGATCAAGAGAGCCGTCCCCCTGGGCGGCGTAACGGGACGCAATACCCAAAACAACAGCGGCGACCGGCGGTCGTATGACGGGAAAATGCTTACCCCCGGCATGATAAGCGAATTAAACGCTGGTGACGAGGCTGAAGTCGTTGATCCTAAGAGCGGTTCCAGTGACGCAACCACTTTCCTGAAGCTGTTGCAGCGGCTTGTTTGCGCAGGCCAGGGCCTCAGCTATGAAGCGACCGCCCGCGACATGTCGGAAACGAATTACAGCTCCGCCAGACAGGCCATGATTGAAGATGATCTGACCTATGCGGAAGAAATCGAACAGCTTCGTGATAGCTTCATGGATGAAGTATACGAAACCTTCCTGATTTCCGCCGTCCTGGCCGGTGAAATCATTATTTCTGATTTTTGGATTGACCCGCAGAAATACATGGATCACAAGTGGGTATCTGCCCCCAAGCGGTGGATTGACCCGCAGAAGGAAGCAGGAGCAAATAAAACCGCCTTGGAGTCCGGCGTCAAGAGCTTCAAACAGATTTCCGCCGAACAGGGCCGGGACTGGAAGGAACAGATTGACGATATGGCCGACGTTGCAGCGTATGCAAAGGAAAAGGGCGTACAGATTGGAGGTGTGAAAGATGCACAGACCACAGAAGAAAAGTCAAAGCCGGAAAGCCCCGACGAATGACCAGAGCTTGCAGCGCGATTTCAGCGTTGCAAGCATCCGGGCAGTCAATGAGGACGAGAACAACCGCGCTTTTGAACTGAGTTTCAGTTCCGAGGAACCCTGCCAGATGTGGTTCGGCCTGGAAATCCTGGACCACGACCCCAGCGCTGTTGATCTCAGCCGAATGGAAAGCATGGGCGTTGTCCTTTTTAATCATGACCGAAACAAGGTCATTGGAAAGGTCACCCGCGCATGGATTGACGGCCACCGTGGCAAGGCAACCATTGAATTTGATAGCGACGACGAAAGCGAAACCGTCCGCTCCAAGGTCGCCAGCGGCACCCTGAAAGGCGTTTCCGTTGGGTATCGCGTAACCAACTACGAGAGCGTCAAGGAAGGCGCCAAGTCCCTGGATGGACGCTTCACCGGGCCGTGCTACATTGCAAAAAAGTGGATGCCCTTTGAAATCAGCATTGTTTCGGTTCCCGCAGACGCAACGGTCGGCGTTGGCCGAGATCTCACCGAGGACAGCCTGCCGCCTAGCATGGCAGACCATCCCGCACTCTCGTATTACGAGGGCTGCGTTACCGCAAACAAAAACCACTAACAGGAGGTAAACAGAGCATGAACAAGAGAGAGCTTATGCAGCAGAAAATGCAGCGTCAGCAGGCTATCCTGACCGCTGCCCGCACCGCAGGCCGTGACATGACCGAGGACGAGGCCCGCGAGTTCAACGCCCTTCAGGCAGACATTGAGGAACTGCGCCCGCAGGTCGAAGCAGAGGCGGAGGCAGAGCGTCAGGCCCAGATTGAGGCCGCCCGCACCGCTGAGCGTCAGCGCGTTACCGACATCACCACCCTCTGCCGCAACTTCAACGCTGACCCCCAGCAGTACATTACCGGTGGTCAGACCGTCGATCAGGTACGCAAGGCCATCCTGGACGATATGGTGAAGAACGGCGCCCCGGCCCGCACCGGCGTCCGCGTTACGGCAGATGAACAGGACAAGTTCCGCGCAGCTGCCGCAGATGGTCTGATGATCCGCAGCGGAAACACGCCCGCACAGGCCGCAGACGGCGCCCGTGAACTGGCAGGCATGAGACTGCGTGACCTGGGCATTGAATGCCTGACCCGCGAGAGCGGCAAGAGCGCTTCCGAGTATCTGCGCATGAGCGACGATGATATTTACACCGAGCTGGCCCGCGCATTCCACAACCCGTCCGCAGCCTTCCCGGCAATCATGGATCAGGCTATCAATAAGAGCATCGTCCACATGTACGACCATGTGCCGACCACCTTCGAGAAGATCACCCGCAAGGGCACCCTGCGCGACTTCAAGCGTACCGACGGCCACAACTACCTGATCGGCGGCGTTGGCGAGCTGCTGCTGGTTCCCGAAAACGGTGAGCTGAAGGCAGACACCCACCAGGAAGCAACCCTGCCGCAGCGCAAGCTGGACACCTACGGCCGTCAGTTCAGCATGAGCCGTCAGGCCTTTATCAATGACGACATCGGTTTCCTTTCTGAGGTTCCCGGTCTGTATGCAGCCAAGAGCAAGAAGCAGATCAACAAGGCCGTCTATTCCATCCTGTACGGCAACGGCACGATTTACGACGGCAAGACCTTCTTCCACGACGACCACAAGAACCTCATGTCCACTGCCAGCGCACCCAGCGCCGCTGCGATCCAGAGCATGATTCAGCGCCTGCAGATTCAGGAGGACCAGTTCGGCGAGGCTATCAACCTGACCCCGCGAACTCTGGTGGTTCCCGTTGGCTACGGCTTCACCCTCCAGACCATCTTCGGCAGCCCCACCATTCAGACCACCGAGAACACCCAGGCCGTCAACCCGCTGTATAATTACCGCTACCCCATCGAGATCGTCGAGGACGCCACCCTGAACGTCCTGGCTGGCACCAACGCCTGCCCGTGGTTCCTGGGCGCAGGCAAGGACGAAACCGCAGGCATTCAGGTTGACTACCTGAACGGCCAGGAAACCCCCACCTTCCGCCGCAGCGAAACCACCGGCCAGCTGGGCTTCGTCTGGGACATTTGGCTGGACTGGGGTATCACCGTCATGGACTACCGCAGCTTCGTCAAGAACCCCGGCGTCAAGCTGCCCACCCTGTAAGCTAGGAGGAAATGCACATGATTGCAAACTATCAGCAGCCCGGCGCTGCCATCGACTACACCAACTCCACCGGCGACACCATCAAGGCAGGTCAGGTCGTGAGCCTGACTACCCGCATCGGCATTGCAGGCACTGAGATTCCTGCCGCAGCCGTTGGCAGCTTGCACGTCAAGGGCGTTTTCACCATGGACAAGGCTTCCGGCGCAATCGCCCTCGGCGCTGCCGTTTATTACAACGCATCGACCGACAAGATCACTACCGCTTCCAGCAGCGCCGTCCCCGCAGGCTGGGCCATTGCCGCAGCGAAGTCGGAGGACGCCACCGTTCAGGTTTGCATTGGTTAAGGAGGCCACGCCATGACCTACGTTGCAAACAGCATCGTCACCGTGGACGGTAAAGAGTACCGCCCCGGCGACGCCATCCAGGCGCCCGCCGATTCTAAAGCGCTGGAAATTCTGGTCGGAATTGGATATGTGATCCAGCGTCCCGACATCGAAGAGGTGCAGCAGCCCGCCGTTCAGGCGGATGCAGCCAGCGAAGTTGTCACCGGCAATCTTAGCCGAAGCGACCTGGAAGCAATGACCAAAGCCAACCTTCAGAAGCTGGCCGCAGACCTCGGCATTGATGCCGCAGCAGATCTGAGCAAAGCAAAGCTCATTGACGCTATCGCCGCCGTCGAGGTCAGCGTCCCCATTCAGGAAAGCGAGTAAGAACCATGGAGCTGACATTCAAAAGCGCCATTGAACAGGACAGCAAAGAAGTCTTTCTGAACACCCTAGAGTTTGCGGACAGCCACACAATAAACGGGAATAAAATGCCCGCTATTGTTGACGACAACGAACTGTTAGAGCGAGATAAGGCACATCTGCTCAATGCGGATATTTCCGGGCTTTACTATTCAAGGCGGCTTTTGTATGTCGCCGCTTCCGATTTTGGCAGCCGACCGGCCCCGGATTCTTTTTTGCAGCTTGATTCCGTCATGTATCGCGTCAAGTCCGCGACCAAGGAAGCCGGAATTTATGCTATTGAAATCGAGGCGGTGAGAGCATGAGCGACGAACCGTTTGTAGTCGTTGACGTTGACGAAGGGTTAGAAAGAATTTTGCACAGTCTGCAAAAACTCCCAGATCAACTGGCAGCGCCGCAGGCTCTACAAAAAGCGCTTAACACCACGGCCCGGAAGGCGCGGACCCGCCTGATCAAAGAAGCCGGGAAACGGTACGCCCTCAGCAAGCCGGAGGTTCTAAAAACCGAAAGCAAAGTCGAGAACAACGCCAGCGATACCTCCGCCACGATCATTTCAAAAGGCTCCATGCGTGACATCATGGACTTTTTGACGCAGCCCAACAGCGACACCGCAGCAGCAGCGGCCCAAGTTTTGAACAGTAGTTCCATGAGTCCGCTGGAAAGTAACGGCATGAAAGCCTTTGTTACTCGGTTTGCAAGTGGACACACCGCCATTGTACAGCGTCAAGCTGGCAAACAGTACACCTCCGCCGGAGCATCCGCCCGTGCAGAGAAGTACGGCCGTGGCGTCGATATGACGAAGATCAAAAAGCTTCTTTCCCCTGCCGTCCCCCAAATGTTGGGAAATGCGGAAGGCGTGGAAGCGGCGCAGGCGCTGGTGATTGAGCTATTGGATAAGGAGCTTGACAAGCAAATTGAAAAGGCTCTTGAGTAGGAGGCTACATGTCGGAAATCACTTTGGAAGATGAACTGGTGGCAGAGCTTCAAACCCTTTTTGAAGGGATGCAGCTTCAAACCCCGGACGGGAAGCTGGCGCAGGTTCAAGTGTTCAAGTACGATCTTCCCGCCTTCCTTGCAGGGCAGACGCCGGTGCAGGAGCCGTTCATAGCAGTCTGCCCCACAACCGGCCAGATTTCCGAACAAGGAGCCTCGCCCGAAACGGACATAGGCCTCGGCATTCGGGTATATAACCCCGCGCCTGAACACACCGGAAACGATGATCTTATGAGCATCATTCGGAAAATTTGCTTGCGCTTTGCATCTAACCCTTATATTGGCAAGAAACACGAATGCAAATACCCTATTAAATGGACCCTGAGCGATACGTCCAGACATCCATACTACATCGGTGCGGTCGCCTTTAAGGCCGAAACCGCGCAACCGATTTATCAGGAGGTGCCTTCTATCAATGGCGAATGCTAACAATTCCCTGGTCTATATCGGCCCGACCATTCCCGGCGTTGCCTACAATGGCACGGCATACCTCAACGGCCTGCCGCCCGCATTTGAGGATGCAATCCGGGAAACCCCCATGCTTCGGCAGCTTCTGGTTACGCCCGGCGCCCGCCCGGATGCACAGGCGCAGATCTCCCAGCAGAGTGGCCGCTTCTATTCGATCTACAAGGCCGTGCAGACCAAGCTCGGCCAGAAGGGAGTGAAATAAATGCCTTTCTATCATGGCGCATATTCTAGCGAAAAAAGCACCTCGCTGGTTAGCCCCGTAACCAGCAGCGCTGGCCTTCAGGTGTATGTCGGCACGGCCCCCATCTACCTGACCAATGACCCCGCTGCCACGGTCGGGAAGCCCATCGTTTGCTATGACTTCGCCGCCTGCCAGCAGCAGCTGGGCTATTCGGACGATTTCAAGAACTTCACCCTTTGCGAAGCAATGGACGTCAACTTCCGCGTTTTCAATAATGCGCCGGTGGTGTTCATCAATGTTCTGGACCCGAACAACAGCAAGCACGTCAAGAAGAACACGGAGGAAAGCCTGACACTTTCGGAAGATGGTGTGGCGACCTATTCCAAGAAATACGTTCTCCTTGACAAGCTGACCGTCAAGGCCAACAGCAAAGAGCTGGTACTGGGCACGGACTACATCACCGAGTTTACCGAGGGCGGAACGCTGCGTATTACGCTGCTGATCCAGACCCCCACGGATAAAACCATCAAGGTTTCCAGCACCTCCCTGGACCCGGAGAACGTGAGCGTGACGGATATTGTCGGCGGCTACAACAGCCAGACCGGCGCAGAAACCGGCGTCGAGCTGATCCGCCGCATTTTCCCGCTCTACGGCCTGGTCCCCGGCAGCCTGCTGGCTCCCGGCTGGGCTTCCAACGCCACCGTGGCCGCAGCGCTGACCGCAAAGACCAGCGCATTGAATGGCAACTTCAAATGTATGTCCATCGTGGATATTGCAGCGGATGCCAACGGCGCCACCGTCTATACCGATTGCAAAACGGCCAAGACCAACCTCGGAGCGACCGACATTCGCACCATTGTTCTCTGGCCTATGGCCCAGATTGGCACGAAGAAATATCACCTTTCGACCATCTGCGGCGCCCTTCTGGCCAGCACTGACGCAGAGCATGGTGATGTGCCCTATGATTCCCCCTCGAACCTGGCTGCAAAAATCACCGGCACCATTCTGGCGGATGGAACCCCGGTGCTGCTGGATCAGCAGCAGGCCAACGACATTCTGAACGCACAGGGCATTACTACCGCCATCAATTCCATCAACGGTTATGTGCTGTGGGGCAACTGCACCGCAGCTTATCCCGGCAACACCGACCCGAAAGATTATTGGATCAACTGCCGCCGCATGTTCAACTGGGACGCCAACAATTTTATTTTGACGTACTTTCAGCACGTTGACCGCAATTACAGCCGCCAGCTGGTCCGCACCATCGTGGATAGTAAAAACATGACCGGCAACGGATATGTGGCAAAAGATTACATGGCCGCCTATAAATGCACCTTCCTGGACAGCGAGAACACGGAAACCGATATTATTTCCGGCCATCTTACTACGCATACCTACCTGGCGCCTTACGTCCCCGCGCAGTACATCGAGAACATCGACGAGTTCGACGTGGAGGCGCTGAACGCAGCCCTGAAAGGAGAGTGACCCTGAGTGAAAGTAGTTCCTACTAAGCTGACCAAGTACAACGTGTACGACGGCTTCACCCGCCTGGTCGGCATTGGCGACGAGGTAACGCTCCCCGATTTCGAGCCGCTCTCGGATACCGTATCCGGCGCAGCATTCCTGGGTGAATTTGACGATCCCACCGTTGGTGCCTTTGGCAATATGAAAATGGATATTCCCTTCAATGCCCTCACCAGCGAAGCCCTGAACATGTTGGACATGTTGAAGGTAAAGACCATCACACTGGCAGGCGTTGCCCAGTGCCTGGACGTGGAAGGAAACATTGTTTTCCTTCCGACCCGCGTCGTGATCCGTGGCCGTGGCGGTACGCTGAAAGGCGGATTGTTCAAGGCGGGCAGCGGCACCGGAACCAGCGCCTCCGTCACCATTTTGGCTATCACCATCGTGGTGAATGGCGAAACCGCAGTCGAACTGGACAAGGTAAATCCCACCTATAAGCTCTGGGGTGTGGATCAGCTCGCCTATATCAAAGCGAATTGTTAAGGAGGTTTTCTCATGAACGCACACATTTCTTCCGTCCAGGAAGCGCCGAAGCCTACCGCTGCTTATGAGGACCCCGCCTTGTATGGTGGCCTGGATGAACCGTCTCCTGCCGTTCCGTTCCCGGATGCAGATGCAGAAGCCGAGGACGAAGACCCGCTCGTTTTGGAGCTGACCGCCCCCTATACTTTCGGCGGCGCTACCTATGACAAGCTGGACCTTCACGGCCTGGAAGGCCTGAAGGCGGGCGACCTGAAGCGCACCGCAAAGCTGTACATGAAGCTGCACCCGGCAGCAAACCCGGCCACGCTGGAAAGCAATTTGGAGTATACGTTCCTGATTGCCTCCCGTGTTCTGGCACAGCCGCTGGAATTTTTCGACGACCTCCCGGCGCGTGACGCCATTGCGCTGAAAACCTCCATCGTGGGTTTTTTGTACGGCGCGGATGGTACGGACTAACCCCCGAAGGGATCACAAAACTTTGCATCAGCCTTTCTGTGGCCCTGAGTTCCGACATTAAGAACCTGGAAAGTTCGCCGATTGACGAACTGGCCGACATGGCGAAGGTCTATAACGAATACATGGCGGAGGTGAAGGCGCAGAGTGGCCAAAAGCAGTAAGACCTATGAGCTCATGCTCAAAATTGGAGCCAAACAGGACAGCTCCCTGAAAAAGGCCTGCGCTGACGCTGACAAGAACCTGGCAAAGCTCAATAAGAGCGCGAAGGCTGTCGGCAAGGTCGCCATTGCCGCCACCGGTGCAGCAGCTGTCGCCGTCGCCACGGCGGGCGTTGCGGCCGTGAAATCCGGTATTGACTACCAAAAGCAGCTGGCGAATGTTTCCACCCTGCTGACCGGAACCGAAGCGGAAATTTCAGCGAGAACGGCGGAAATCGGGAAGGATGTTCTAAAGGTATCCAACGACACCGGCGTTGAAACGGCAAACCTGACTGACGGTATGTATCAGGTCATTTCCGCATTCGGTGACAGCGCCGACGCTATGAGCATCCTGGAAACATCGGCCAAAGCCGCCGCCGCAGGCAACGCCACTACCACGGACAGCGTCAACCTGCTATCCGCGGTCATGAAAGGCTACAACGATGTAAGCGCAGAGTCCGCCCAGAAGGTGGCGGACCTCTCGTTTGCAACGGTACGCCTGGGCCAGACCAGTTTTAGCGAATTGGCGTCCAGCATCGGCAAAGTTGTCCCGCTATCTTCCGCGCTGGGTATCCAGCAAGAGGAATTGTACGGCGTATTTGCCACACTGACCGGCGTCACCGGCAGCACGGCAGAGGTCGCCACTCAGTACAAGGCGGTTTTGTCTGGACTAATGACACCCTCCAAGAGCATGAGCGCCTCCCTGAAAAAGCTGGGCTTCTCCACGGCAGATGCAGCCATCAAGAGCCTGGGCTTCCAGGGAACGCTGGAAGCATTGAAGGGCACCGTCCACGGCGACGAACAGGCCATGGCAAAGCTGTTCAGTTCCACCGAAGCACAGACCGCCGTGCTGGCCATGTGCGGCGCTCAGTCCGAGAACCTAACCAACAAGACCGCCGAAATGTACACGGCGACCGGCGCAGCAAATGCGGCGTTTGAGAAGCAAACCGACACGCTGGGTTATGACATTCAGATGATAAAAAATCTGGGCGCCAACTTCCTGACGGAAATTGGAACCAAAATCATTCCGTATGTGAAGGACCTGGCCGACGCTGTTCTTCCCCGTGTACAATCCGGGCTGGAAGCCGCCGGAAGCTATACGACCGGAACCATCATTCCGGCAGCGCAGCAGGCGGCCCAATGGGTCAGCGAACACCGCGTTCTTTTGGTGGCGCTGGCTGCCGGTATCACGGCAGCCGTTGTCGCCTATAAAGTGGCTACAACCGCAATGACCGCCTATAATGCCGTAATGGCTATTTATAAGGTAGTCTGCGCAGCCAGTGCAACGGGAACCTTCACGCTGGCCGGAGCTGTGACCGCGCTGAACCTTCCCATGTTGGCAATCGTGGCCGCTATCGGCCTGGTGGTGGCCGCAGGCGTCCTCATGTATAACAACTGGGACCTGGTAAAAGAAAAGGCCAGCGAGTTCGGAACCGGCGTCGTATCCATTTTTAAGGGTATGGCAAACGGGGTCATTGGTTTTATCAATGGTATCATCGGCGGCGTAAATTCGATGATTACCGCAATCAACGGAATTTCGCTCACCATTCCGAACTGGGTTCCCGGCGTTGGCGGAAGCAAAATCGGCTTCAACTTGGCAACCGTCCCAACCATCCCGGCGCTGGCCGCTGGCGGTATCGCAACCGCCCCTACAACGGCGCTGATCGGCGAAGGCGCAGAGCCAGAAGCGGTCCTGCCGCTTTCCAAGTTGGCCGATATGATTAAAGGCTATCTCGCCATCAACCAAAACGGCCAGCAGAACAGTGGCACCGGAACCAGCGGCGAAGTTATCCATTTCTCCCCTGTGTTCCATTTTGCCGGAGGCGCAAACTCCCAGGAAGTCCGGCAGGCCGTAAAAATGTCGTTTGAAGAGTTCAAGCGCTACTATCGGCAGCTCAAAGCGGAAGAAAGCCGCAAGGGCTTTGCTCCCGCGAAGTAACCGGAGGCCCAAAGAATGAGCGAAACGACCACACAAGCAGATCTGACCTACACCACCAAGCAGGGTGACATGTGGGACATGATTGCATATAAGGTATACGGCTCGGAGGGATACACCTCGTTTTTGATGCAGGCGAATCTCCCCCTGCTGGATATTTTTATTTTTAATGCCGGAACCATTGTAAACACCCCGGCGCTTCCCGAAAAGCCCGTTGTTACAACGGCCCCGGCCTGGAGGACTTCATGAGCGCGAGAACCGCAACCGTTAATATTTTTGTCGATGGGAAAACCATGGACAAGGAGCAGCGCAGCACGGTCACGAGCGTTACATACACGGACCCCGCAAGCGGCCAGGCCGACAGCTTGGACATTGCGGTGTCCGGCGGCGGAAACAAATGGATCACAGACTGGTATCCCGGAGAGGGTAAAGTGGTTTCAGCCACCATTGTTCTTTCAGACTGGGAACAGGAAGGCGCGCAGGACATCACGCTTGACTGCGGGCAATTCATTCTGGACGAACCGAAGTTCTCCGGGTGGCCGGTATCCGGCACCCTCTCGGCGGTATCCACCCCTGCAAACAAGGGGTTCAGCAAAACCGAAAGAACCAAGACCTGGGAAAATGTCACGCTGAAAGAAATTGGAAAGAATATTGCAGATCGGGCAGGCATTACGCTGGCCTGGGACGTTTTCGGCAGTAGTTTTTCTATTTCCAGCGTGGAGCAATCCAAAAAAGCTGACTGCGAATTTTTTACAGAATTGTGCAACAGCTATGGATTGCAGGTCAAGGTTTATTCCCACAAGCTCGTGGTCTATGACCGCGAGGCATACAAGAAGAAGGCCGTTGTTGATACCGTAGACGCCTCAGAATTTGACAGCTGGGAAGGCGGCCCGTCTATGTCAGAGGTCTACACAGGAGGGGAATACACCTATACCAACCCGCAAACCAGCAAGAAAATTGTGGCGAAGGTTGGCGGCGGTGATAAAATCCTGAAAAAGTCCGGCAAGGCCGACAGTGCAGCGGATGCAGAACGTAAAATCAAAGCCCTGGTGAGCAATGCAAACCATGGACACATCAAACTCAATTTTGAGATGATGGGCAACGCGAAGTGGATTTCTACGCAGTGCATCCAGATCACCGGCCTGGGCGTTTTGAGCGGGAAATACTACCTCGACAGCGTATCAAACAAAGTAGACGGGAGCGGCGGCAGCACGGTATCTGTCGAAGCCTCCCTGGTAGAGTAAAGGAGAGCAGCGAATGGACAGCAACGAAATTCGCGTCGGAAAAATCTCCTCGGTAGATTACCCAAGCGGAACCGTCCGCGTGGTCTACGAGGATCAGGACGACGCAGTTACACGCCCCATCCCGCTGCTCTCTTTTGAGTATTTGATGCCGGAAGTTGACGACATGGTTCTGGTTCTGCATCTTTCCAACGGTACAGAAGCAGGCGTTGTCATTGGGCGTCCCTGGTCAGATCAGCGAGTTCCGCCGGAGAACGGGCAAGGCTTATACCGGAAAGATTTCCACAACGAGGTCGGAAAGGCATTCTTGAGGTTCAACGAAAAGGACAACGAAACCATGACGCTGCACGTCAAAAATCTCGTAATTGAGGCAGAGAACGTCACAGCCAAAGCAGAAAAGGACATTGTCCTGGACGCAACCGGAAATGTGACCATCAAGGCCGCCGGGAAGATTTCCGCAGCCGCAGCCGGAGCATTTACCGCCAAGGGATCCTCCGCAACCATCGACGCCCCTGCAACTTCTGTCACTGGCAGCATGACCGTTGCGCAGGATGCAACCGCAAGCGGCATTTCCGTGGCGCATCATACCCACACCACACCGCACGGCACGTCCGGCCCGCCGCTATAAAGGAGCTTTTAAGTGATCGGAACATTTGGAACCTCTATCGTTTTTGAGGTGAGCGAGGACCGCCTCCTTGCATTTAAGAAACTGAGCCAGGAAGTAAAAGGACGTTGGGCGTCCCATGAAACCCTTGGAGCAAAGCCAAAGAAAGAATTTCTGGGAGCCGACGCGCGAGAAGGTTCCCTGGAAATCTATTTGTCTGCCGGCCTTGGGGTTCGCCCGCGCACAACATTACAGACCCTGGAAAAGATGGTGGAGAGTGGCGCCACTGAATACCTCATCATTGGAGACATGCCGTTGAGTGAAAACAAGTACGCCATCACAGCCGTTTCGGAAGCCTGGGACAAAGTTTATAATGACGGCTCACTTGTAAAAGCCACGGTGTCAATTACATTGGAGGAATACCCGACATGAGTTCCCTTCTCGACCTGGCAAATAGTGAATTTGAGTATGAGGGTCAAGCCTCATACGACCGGAAGCAGAACCTTCTCCAACAGCTGCGCCTCCTGACGTCAACCAGAAAAGGGAGCGTTCCGCTTGACCGGGATCTGGGCCTGGATTTCAGCTTTGTTGACCGGCCCATTGGTGTGGTCCGCAGCCTCTACGCTGCACAGATCACCGAAGCAATATCAAAATACATTCCGTCGCTGAAAATCGTAGAAATCAAGTGGAGCGGCGGCGCAGATGGTCACATTTATCCGAGGGTGGTGGTATCAGATGCCGGATAGTATCAAGAATATGCCGGACGTTTCCTTCATTGACGGCAAAACCGTTACCGACATTCGCGGTGAAATGGTGGAGGATTACGAAACCTATGTCACGAAAGCCACTGGCAGCAAGGTGAAACTGTCCAGAGTTTCCCGTGACAGAATGATTTTATACGCCTGCGCGAACGCTATTCACCAGGGCTTCCAGTATACCGACCGGGCCGGAAAAATGAATTTTCTCAAATGGTCCCATTCGGATTTTTTGGATCACCTGGGCAAATTCCGCCGCGTAACTCGAAACCCTGCCAGCGCAGCCACCACAACGCTGCGTTTTACGGTTTCGACCGTCCGAGCATCGGCGACACCCATTCCGCAGGGTACCCGTGCAGCCGCCCTAAATTCCATTTTCTTTGCCACTGATGAATATGCAGAGATACCAGCAAAAGCGTCCTATATTGACGTTCCGGCGACCTGCGTAGAGGTTGGCAGCGCCGGAAATAGCCTCGCCGCCGGTGAGGTTTCCGAAATCGTTGACCCGCTTCCCTACATCAAGAGCGTTGCCAATATTTCGGAAACAGAGGGCGGCGCAGACATCGAAAGTGATGAATCTTACCAGGAGCGTATCTGGCTGGCTCCTGAGTCCTATTCCACCGCAGGACCGGAAGGCGGTTATAAATACTGGGCTAAGACCTATTCAAGCGCTATCGGCGACGTTGTAGCGAACAGCGACCAGGCCGCCGGTGAGGTCGATATTGCCTTCCTGCTTTCCGATGGTTCCATTCCTGGCCCGGAAACCATTTCCGGCCTGCAGGAGTTCCTGAAAAATGACGGTATCCGCCCGCTGACGGATAAAGTCGTGGTATCTTCCCCGGCAGAAGTCAAGTATTCCATTTCTCTGACATACTACATCGACCGCAGCAACGCAACGACCGCGGTGTCCATCCAGTCGGCAGTTGATGTAGCAGTTCAAGAGTACATTCTCTGGCAGCGCAAAATTGGTCGAGATATTAACCCCTCCAAGCTGGTTTCTTTGATTATGGCCGCAGGAGCTAAGCGCGTAGACATTACCTCTCCGGCCTATACCAAAGTTGGGGATGCAGCAGTTGCCCTGCTGACCGGAACCGTTACGGTGAATTACGGAGGCCTGGAAGATGATTAAAATTCAAGACATTCAGCCTGCCGACATTCTCCCGGAAGGCCTGAGGGACGACGTAAGCGCCCTGGGCATTGCCTACGCGGTCTGCCGCCAGATTGAGAAATGGTGCGCGTTCAATGATGGGATCATGATTTATTACATGATTGCATCCCTGCCGGACGAAATTCTGGATCTCATGGCTGCCGAGTACCGCACCCCGGCATACAGCACGAAGTACAGCACCGACGTGAAAAGAACGCTGATTGCTGACACTATGTTGTATTTCATGAAGCTGGGAACACCTATGGCGGTGCGCCGGATCATCACCTCCATCTTCCAAAACGGAACCGTTTCGGAATGGTTCGAGTATGGCGGCGAACCGCACCATTTCCGCATCAACATCTCAAACCCCAATGTTGGGCCGAATGACTTGGATGAATTTGTGCGGCAGCTTCGGAGCGTAAAGCGCCTTTCTTCCTGGCTGGATAGTATTTCTAGTAAATTGGATATTGAGGCCGCCACCATCGGCGTCGGGCATTGGATGCACACCGGCGATTTTATCCGCCTAAACCCGATGATCGTCGAAGATGTAGCTCGTCAGATTACCGGCACCACATACACCGGAATTGCCCTGTCCACCATTGACCATGTGACCGTTCCGGCAGAATAGGAGGGATAAACAAAAATGTTCAACGCCCCGGTATTTACTACGGCAGGCAAAGCCCTGCTTACCCGGAATATTGCCGGTGAACAGATTAAGTTCACCACTATTCAGATGGGAAGCGGATACATTTCGGAGTCCATCGACGCAATGACGGCGCTTGTCAAGGTAGAAGCCACGGTTTCCGCCAGCGCTAAAAATGAAGATGGGCAGTATGTCAATGTTTCCGCAGCCTTTACGAACCAGGGCCTGGAAAACGGCTTCTATTGGCGCGAAATCGGCGTCTTTGCAGCAAATCCCAGCGCCCCGAATGACCGCTCGAAAGATATTCTCTATTGCTATCAAAACGCATACGACACTGCCGAGTTCATCCCACCCCCGTCGGCCGCAACGATTGAGAAGGGTATCTCTATTCCGATCATCGTCGGCGACACCTCCAAGGTTTCTGCCATGCTGGACAAGACCCTCATTCTGGCCACACAGAAGGACCTGGAAGATCACAACAACGATAAAGACGCCCACGGGCCGTTTTATGAAAAAATCCAGAAATGGGTCAAGGAACAGCTCAAGAACTTCACCGGAATGGTCAAGACCATCAACGGCGGCAAGCCGGATGCAAGTGGAAACATTGACCTGGATTTCATGCCCAAGAGCGGCGGCACATTCACCGGGCGGATCAATTTTTTCAGCGGCGCTTATTTCATTGACAGCACCAGCCAGAACGGCGGCAGCGCTACCCTGAGAAACCTGACCACAACCGGCACCATTTCCAGCGCCGGAAACATTCACTCTGGCGGAAACATCGACGCCACCGGATATGTCACCGGCGCCAAAACCTACCACGGCGTTTATAACGACTATGCAGAGCTTTTCCCCAGAGGCGAGGAAACCAGGCCGGGTGACATTATTGCCCTCGACCTGGACAGCCAGAAGGAACGCTATGTGAAGGCAACCCGCGCCTCCCGCAGAGTTGTGGGCGTCCACAGTGACGAATTTGCAACGCTGATCGGTGGCAGAACGCCGGAGGATGGAAGCGACCTTCTCGCTGCGAATGAAAAAGATTTCATTCCGGTATCACTGGCAGGCCGCGTGAGAACGTGGGTCATTGGCCCAGTACATACCGGCGACCTCATCATACCTTCCACGACCCCCGGCGTCGGGTGTACACCGCAAGCCTGCATTTCGCCGGCGCAAGCCCAGGTGGTCGGATATGCCGTCGAGGGTGACGACCGAACCGACCTGCGCCGCATTCGCGTTAGAATTGGAGGCTGACCAATGGCAAACCAAGGTGAATTTATCACGGCGGCTGAGTTTCTCAACCTGAAAGCAGCCCTTCAGACCGAAGTGCAGCGCCGCAGCAACAGCAAGTCCGTCGGATCAATGGCAGCTTATGCGGTCAGCACTTACCAGTACACAGAGCCGCCCAACAAGGATACTGTCGAATTCAAGTCGGAGCATATTGAGAAGATCACAAGGCCCCTGGACGCCATCACTGGCGGAAACCTGACCCCGGAAGCTGGCGGATATGTAGACGCTGACACTTTGGACGCCGCAGCGCTGAAGGTTTCAGAATTGAGTGGCAAAAGCCTCACAGCTGGCAACCAGCGCGAAACCGGATGTGCCGCAAGCTGCTCCGGCCTTTGCTACACCGGCTGTTATTCGGCCTGTACCGGATGCACCGGAACGTGCCAGGGAACGTGCCAAGGAAGCTGCTCAACGACCTGCACCGGCGGGTGCAACAACCAATGCACAAGCTGCGGCGGCAGTTGCTCCAACAACTGCACCAACGGTTGCTCCGGCGGATGCAAAAACACCTGTTCCGGTGGATGCAGCGGCGGGTGCTATACCCAGTGCGACAGCTGCGGCGGCAGCTGCTCGAATGATTGCAGCGGCAGCTGCTCCGGCGATTGTACCGACGACTGCGAAGCCTGCAAGCGCAGCTGCCAGGCAGGCTGTTCCCAGGACGGCTGCACCGGCACCTGTTCCGTTCAGTGCGGCGACGAAGCCGCCTGCCACGGCACCTGTTCCGGCGGATGCAGCAGCAGTTGTTCCGGTATTTGCAAGAGCGGAAATTGGTGGTAAAGGAGGTGACGAAAATGCCTGTTGCAAACATTGCCCCCGCCAGCGCCCCGGAATTTCAGTCCTACGACCGGCACGAATGCCTTTATAAGTTCCTCATGATGAAGCCTTTTAGTGCTGCAGATTTCACAAAGGAAATGAAGCTGTTCCCCAAAGATGGGCGCTTTTTCAATTCCCTTTGCTACATGGGAGTTTATAAAAACACCGGAATTACTGATTTTCCTGCATGGCTTGCAGAATGCACGGCTGCGGTTAAAAGCATTGCTTCGGCCTGCGGGCGTATCCTCCGGAGCGACGCGGAACGGGATTTATACGCCTGGGGCCTGGCAGTGCATACCTTCGTTTTTGACGATACGCACTCCCAGTTGCCCATTGATGAAGAACTTCTGTTCAGAATTTTTGATATTCCGCCCAACACGGAAGAAGCCCTCTGGGCATTGTATCAGATCGGCGCAGCAGCCCTGGACAAGATGGAGTATACCCCGCGAGAGGGCCGAAACCTTGCCCTGTTCACCCGCCTGCTGATGGAAACCCTCCGAATCAAAGATGATTTCGAGGCGCTCAGAACGGTTCACTATGATACCGAGAAGGGAATTATCAATTATGGCTGAAAGTACATTTCGACTGGACGAAAAGGAAAGCCTGACGCTTGAACGCCTTAGTTACATTTACGAAAGCAACAAGGCCGTTGCAACAATCCTGGCCCGCGAACTGGCAAGCGCCGAGAACCCGGACGCAAAAGAAATGCTGCGCGAGGTATGCAACGCCTGCCGTGCATCCTTCCTGGAATTGCGCGTGGCACAGGACATGGTTCTCAGTCCCCGGATTGATGATTTCTATTCTAAGCGGGTAGAATTTGCCCTCGATCCCAGAACGCGGGAGGTGTGGTGCAAATGGTAACGCGGAGCGAAGATTATTCCAACTTTGTCCACCGACTTTTTAACAACGGCACCCTCGGCCTGGAAGCCTGCCGGAATATTACTTTTCAGGTGACTGGCGACTGCAATTTGCGCTGTTCGTATTGCTATGAACACCACAAGAGCTGCGGCGCCATGAGCCTGGAAACCGGGAAGCGGATCGTCGATTACATCATCGACCTTTACGAGGACGGCACCGGCGACTTCATCAACAAGAACACCCAGGGCGTCGTTTTGGATTTCATCGGCGGTGAGCCTCTTTTGGAGGCGGAGCTGATCGAGAGGATCACAGACTATTGGTTCGAGCAATGCTGGAAGCGCAAGTGCCCGCTTTGGACAAGAGCGCGGGTCAGTTTCGCCACCAACGGTCAGTTATGGTTCAGTGATGCAGCGCAGCATCTTTTCCATAAGTATCATGAGATTATGAGCGTCACCGTTTCCATTGACGGCGTCCAGGAGCTTCACGACAAGTTCCGGGTAGACAAGAACGGTGTCGGCAGCTTTGAAAAGGCCTGGGCCGCATTCCAGGACGGGAAGAAATATGGCTGGTATAACTGCAAAATGACCTTTGTTGGAACCAGCTTCAAATTTATTTTTCCCAGTGTAAAACAGATGATTTCCGAGGGATGCAAGGAAATCCATTGTAATTACGCCTTTGAGCCGGTTTATACTGAACAGGAAGCCCAGACCCTTTACACTGAGTTGCAGCGGCTGTCTGATTACCTTATTTCGGATGCACCCGACGTTTGGGTTGGTATCCTCGACCCGAACATTGGACAACCCTCCCACGACGACAAGAACTGGTGCGGCGGCACCGGCGAAATGTTGAGCTTTGCCCCGGACGGCAAAGCGTACCCGTGCGTCAGATATGCCCCAATATCCGTGGGCGCCGCCCTGGCAGAGCCTATGTGCCTGGGCGATTGTTACACGGGCCTCTATACCACCGAGAAGCAGCAGGAAACCAAGGCCATGCTGGACGCCATCACGCGAACCAGCCAAAGCCCGGAAAAATGTCTGAGCTGCCCGGTGGCCACCGGCTGCGGATGGTGCAGCGGCTACAACTACGAGAGCTGCGGAACCCCCAACTGCCGGAATACGAACATTTGCCTCGCGCACAAAGCCCGCTGTCTTGCGGTTTGCTATTACGTCAATAAGCGCTCCCTGATCATCGGCGACACCAAACCGAAAAAGATTTATCTGCCCCGCGAGGAAGCGGTGCAGCTGATCGGAGAAGATGCAACCGCAGCGCTTTGGGCTTTGGCAGAGAAAGCCAAGAACAATGTGGAGGTGAAAATCTAATGGCAGCATTATTCAAGCCCGGCGTCCTGACTACCGACGGCAAGGCGCTGCTGGCAAAATGGCAGGCTGGAGGAACGGCGCCGCAGATCACTCACGCGGCGATTGGTTCCGGCAGCTACACCAAGACCGAAGACGCCTCAACCAGAACGTCCCTCAAAGCGGAAAAGCTCCGCGTGGGTATCAGTTCCGCGACCGCAGACGGCGACACCCTGAACCTTCGTTTTGTGTTCAGCAATGACAACGTAACCACCGGCTTTTCCGTAACCGAGGTTGGCGTCTTTGCAAAGGACCCGGACAAGGGCGAGGTTCTTTACAGTATTTCGGTCAGTGCAGACGAGAGCGTGGCGGATTTCTTCCCCGCGTACAGCGGCAACCACAGTGTCAGTTCCATTTTTGACTACTACATCAAAATGTCCAACGCCGAGAATGTAACCATTCTGGGCGGCACCGGCGCTTTTGCCCTCGCAGATGATATGATCCAGACGCAGCGCCGGGTCAATGCCCTGGAAGCCTGCGGGCTTGTCGTCGTAGACGGTAAGCTCTGCGTGAAGTATACCAAACCCACAACCTGAAAGGAGTAAAAGCTCATGGCAAATTCGGAAATCACCTCCCCGGTTTATACGGACGAAACCGCTCAGGAGAACGGCAAAAAGCTGGATACCATTGCAATTCTGCTTGGTAACATTGCAGCGTCCCAGCGGGCCATTGCAAACGCACAGCCGGAAGTCAGCATGGACGTTGACCTGAACACCGTCCGCCAGATCGTCGCCAGCGGCGCAGCCCCGAAAATCTACCCGCTCGGCACCCAGCTGGTCAACACCTACACCGACAAGGACGGCAAGACGTACAGCTGCCCCTGGGACGTCGTCCAGCCGGACGACACCGCAGAGGGCGAAACCGGCAGCACCGCCCCGGCCCTTACCATGCAGATGCACTACGCAACCCTGTATGATATTCCCTTCTCGGAGAATCAGGCGTTCTATATCGTCCCGGAGGCTGGCCTGCCCGCTGGCACCTACCATGTGACCTTCGGCTTCAACTGGGGCACGAACGTCAAGACCGGCACCACATGGCAGTTCACCACGAGCAAGGCGCTGGCGGCAGGGACCATGCTCTGCGGCTTCTACAGTGCCCCGGATGTGGCCATCACTTCCTGCAAGGTGTACGCCTACAAGGATCAGTACAAGAGCGAGCTTCTCGACACCTGTACCGTTTCTTCCGGCGACGAGGGCACCGACCTCGGCACCTTCATGCAGAAGGAAAACGGCGACCTGAACAGCCTTCAGAGCGTCGCCTATGGCGACAACCGCTGGTGGAAATCTGTATACCGCCAGTGGCTGAACAGCGACCAGCCTGCCACGAAGTGGTGGACCCCGCAGGACAAGTGGGACATGATGCCCGATTGCGCAAAGACCATTCCGGGCTTCCTGGCGGGCTTCTCGGAGGCCTTTAAGAACGCCCTGACCCGCACCAAGGTTGTGACCTATGGCAATACGGTGACGGACGACGGCTCGGCGGTGATCACCTACGACAAGGTGTTCCTTCCGTCGCTGGAAGAAATCTATTGCAATCCTCAGGTCAAGGGCGAGGGCGCATACTGGCCCTATTGGAAAGAGGCCACTGGTGCCACAGCGCCGCAGGCGCTGTGGCAGACCTACCCGCTGCGCATCACCCGCGATCTGGCGCAGCCGACCGTGGGCCGGGGTGTCCGCTTGCGCTCTGCGTATAGAGGCAACGCGAACTACGTGTTCTACGTGACCTCTGATGGCTACGTGAACCCCTGGAACGCCACGAACACGCTTCGGTCTGCCCCGGCTTGCAAAATCACCACACTGGGCCAGTAATCGCCGGACAATACCTTGTCCGGCGGGAAAGCGAGTAACCTTCAATGGCAATGCGAAAAGACCAAATTGCTGATAACAAATTCACCCTTCCCAACGACGCCCGCGACCTGGCACTTTATGTGCGGCAGATCACGCAGAACGTGAAGGTCTTTGATCCAGCGATTGACGCCAACCTCCCAGCGCAGCTGCGGGCAACAGCGGATCAAATCTATTTTGATATTTTTGAAGCCAACGGCGTGCGGGTGGACAGCGCAGAAACCAAGAAGGAACGCCTCGCCCTTCAGAAAAGAGCAATCCGGCTTTGCACCCGAATGCTGGCCTTAATGGATATGGCCCGTTGCTGTTTCCATCTTTCTGGCAAGCGGTGCGTTTTCTGGGGAAGGAACGTGCGTGACATCCGGCAGCGCTGCCGGGACTGGCACGAAAGTGATTCAAAACGCTACAAGGCGTTTTGATATAAATGGCTGTAGGCTATTGGGCCGGAATGTCCGCTTGCGCTCTGCGAATAGAGGCAACGCGAACAACGTGTTCAACGTGAACTCTGATGGCAACGTGAACAACTGGAACGCCACGAACACGCTTCGGTCTGCCCCGGATTGGACGGCAGCAAGCCCACAAAGGCTCTTGCGTAACAAGGGTTGGGCACAAAACCGCCGTGCAAGGAGCCGAGTGCCATGTCTGCCCATTTCGGACAGATGAACAATATTCGCCGGACGCAGCTGCCCCACGGGGTCGTCTGCTATCACCCGGCGAAGCCTTGCAGGAGACTAAAGTGCAAGATGAAGAAATAATTGGGTTTGATGCCCTATATACCTCCATGAACCTGTGCGCAAAAAACGTCCGCCGAAAGGCAAATGTTGGACGGTTCTTGATGTATGGCATGGACGAAATTCTCAAGCTCCAAGAGGATCTCGAAAACGGTACATATAAGGCCCGCCCGACATCGACTGTAAAAATCACATACCCGAAACCACGAACAGCCGTCGCAACGAGCTTCCGTGACCGGGTATACCAGCGCTCTCTAAACGATAATTCAGTTTATCCCAGAATGACTGCCAGCTTCGTCCGGCATAATGCCGCTTGCCAGAAAGGCAAAGGAACCGACTGGGCGCGTGAACAAGTAAAGTTCTTCCTGGAAAGGGAGTTTCGACAGCACGGCCCGGACGGCTGCGCCCTCCTGATCGATGTTCACGGGTACTATGCTTCCATTCGACACGAAACCACAAACCAGCGGTTTGAACGGAAGCTGCCACCCAGCCATTACAAGCGGGTACGGGATGTTCTGGATCACCAGTATTCAGGTGAAACCGGGTATAACCCGGGAAGCCAGATGGTCCAGCTGGCCGGGATTTCAGTTCCTGACCCCATCGACCATTACATAAAAGAACGCCTACGGGCAGACAAGTATCTTCGTTTTATGGATGATAGCATCATAATCCACCACAGCAAAGAGCAGTTGGAGGAATGGCGCGAGGCCATCCGGCAGCAATACGCCGCCATTGGTCTGGAACTTCATCCAAGGAAAACGCGTATCGTTCGCCTGCAGGACGGCTTCCGGTATATGGGCTTCATTTATCGGCTGACACCGCAGGGTAAAGTCATAATGACGGTGGACCCCAAAAACGTAAAATCAGAGCGCAAGCGCCTATTTCGGCTGGCGCAGCTCGTCAAGGCGGGCAAGAAACCGAAATCTGCTCTATATGAGCAGTACCGCTCCTGGAAAGCCCATGCAGCAAAAGGCAATTCCGACACATTGCTGGCTCGCATGGATGAATACGTCAAAATGCTATTGGAGGGTATCCCATGAAAATTGTGTACAGTTCGAGCGGCGTCCAGCAGGGCCGCGAAACCGAAAACCGTGACGCTGCCATTGCAAACGCTGCGTCCATGATCGACTATCTGTGCATTTTGGAGGGCGTCCCGACCGAGGACGACACCACCGCAGCCACCGAGGGAGGTCTGTACAATGAGTGAGAAGAAGCACAGCCCCGCATTTAACACCGCCGTCAAGGAGTACAACGCAGGCCGTTGGAGCAAAGCCATGCTGAAGATACTGGTGGAGCGTAAGCCGCAGCGTCTGACCGAAGATGAATACCAGGAGATTACCGGCGAACCGTACTCCGCATAACGGCTTGGGGGACAGATGGAGCTGCAACTTATCGAATTTCTGATAGACACCGTCGAAGCCCTTCTTCACATCGTAAGACAGCAGAACAGCCAGCTTTCACAACTCGGAGCTGTGGCCGCAGAGGAACAACTCCAAGACATTGAAGCCGCCTTTTCCGCCGTTCTGAAAAATGACAGCGGGAAGGAGGTGGACACGGAAAATGTGGATTGATGTGGATACCATCATCAAGGCCGCCGCCTTTGTAACAGCGCTCGGCGTTCTGGGCGGCGTGGCCGTATCGCTTTACAAAGCATCCGACCGGGACAGAAAGCAAAGCGAGATCATCAAAGAAATGATGGCTGAGCAGTCCTTGATTTGCTATGGTCTGCGAGGCGCCCTCCAGGGCCTCATTGAACAGGGATGCAATGGTCCCTGCAAAGACGCCCTGGAGAAGCTCAACAAGCATCTGAACCAGGAAGCACACCACAACGATTTATAACAGGAGGCAAGAACCATGGAAATTTCCGAAATCGCAACCGCAATTCTTCCCAGCGTTATGGAGATCATCGGAACCATCATTATGCTGGTGGCCGCAAAGGTCGGTATCCCCTGGCTGCGTGAACAGCGTATTTTCTCGCTGATCAAGAAGCTGGTCAAGGCAGCAGAGAAAGCCGCAGAAGCTGGCAAGATTCCCAAGACCGACAAACACGCCCTGGTCGTAAAGCTCCTTGCGGCGAAGGGTATCGAGATCACGCCGTTCTGGGACGCCTTCATTGATGCAGCTATCAAGGAAATGGACCAGGTCGGCGACGCCATGGCCGACGAGATCACCAAAGAATAATACATCCCGGACCCCGCCGGGAGGAAGGAAGGCAAAATGATTTCTCCCTATAAAGGCACTTTCCGCGTTTCCCAGGCATTCGACCACCTCCGCGCCAACGGCACCCTGCACCAGGGCTTCGACTTGGTGGGCATTTCCAGCAAGCAGCTCCATTCTACGGTCTACGGCCAGGTGATCCGGGCAGGCTGGGAGAATTCCAAGAATCACAAGCAGGGCTTCGGCCTGCGGGTCGTTCTTCGGATTGCACATACCAACTACTTCATGTACTACGGCCATCTTTCCCGGATCAACGTGGTCGCAGGTCAGAAGGTAAAACCCGGAACCCTGATCGGCACCGAAGGCAGCACCGGCCACAGCACTGGCAGCCACCTTCACTGGGAAATCAGAGAGTGCGACGTGCGGACCGGATACCAGAAAATGCCTGAGTATTCCGGCATTCCCAACGTGGCAGGCAAAACCGCCTATACTTCCGGTTGGGGAGCCGACCTGTTGGGCGACGCCCTTCTGAAAGAAGGATGCCCGCACACCTTCCCTGCTTGTGCATGGATCAGCACCCTGCAAGCGCACCTTCAGTCCCTGGCCTACGACACCGGCACGGCTGACGGCATTTTTGGTTCCAAGACCACCGCCGCCGTGAAGATGTTTCAAAAGTATATGGGCCTGGACGCCGACGGGAAGGTTGGACCTAAGACCAAAGAAAAGGTCTTCTATATCGAGTAAACAAGAGGCCCGGAGCCATACCAAAATGGAGGTTCCGGGCCTCTTTCCACTTCATCACCACAGCCCCGTGTGATGGCACAGGAGCGCGTTTCTTTGCATTTCGGGAAAGTTATCCGCTCAAAGAGTGAAACGCCGTGTGCGGAAAGTTTTTTCCAGTGGAAAAAAGACAGCGTAAAGAAAAAGTCCCGGAGGCGTTACCCTCCGGGACCTAATCCAGACCGTCAGCCTTTGCATTTGTACCCCGCCCGCCGGAGGAACGCCTCCGCCTGGTGCAGTTCAGTGAACGTCCGGGAGTTATGCTTCTGCCGATCCCGACCCATGATGTGCTGGCCACTCAGAGCCTTCACCACGAACTGCTCCCGGCCATTCTTCATAACCCGGTTGAAGTAGACAGCCTCGCCCTTTGCGTTTACCATTTTCATATATTTCACCTCCATTACAGCCTTCTGAGATTTGCGTATTTCAGAAAAAGACTTTGAACGTACGCCCTGTGCATGGTTGAATGGAACCATTCTTCTGCGTTTCGCCCAGAGCGGATAGGCGGCACCCAATGTGCCATGCGGACGACCGAAGGGTCGTACTCCTCCGGGCAGCATTTTATCGTGGCTGCCAGCACTCGTATTACCCGTGCAACGCCGTACTTCATCACCATCTCGTCGGCGTTAAAACGGTCCATTTCCCCGGCGAGCGCACGCAGCTTGTCCCGTTCTGCAAACCACTCCGCCCTGTTCTCAGCGGGGATGGTAGCCAGCTGTTTCATAAGTTCCTTGTCAAACATCCTTCAGCCCTCCTTATTCTTTGACCTCGCACACGTCGGACACTTCGAAGACATCCAGACCGTGCCCGGTCTCGTCGATCAACCGCTGCACTGCCACGTTCCGGGCATCCACCGGGTCCTCGGCAAGAACCTCGTAGCAGTCCCAGTACTTATTAACCGTGTTGTAGACATACACATTATAACGCTTCATGATTTTCATTTTCATGTCCTCCATTTGTTTTTCCTTCCGGTGTCTGTGTCTTACCACATAAACGCAGTAAACTCCACTGGCAAACAGTCCAAAGAATAGGCGCCGCTCCTGGCGATTTTTGCCGACCGGAGCGGCGCCTGCGGGTCAGATTTCCAGGCCCGCATTTTGCAGTGTGGCAGCGATTGCGTTATAGGTACGCTTCCCGGCGGTGTAATACCATTTGCACTTGTACTCGATGCCACCCTCAAAGAATTTTGCACGGCAGAGATTCTGGGTCAGATTCACGAACACTTCCACGCGGTAAGAATATTCGTGGCGGCCAGACCATACGCTCTCAATTACCTTCGTAAAATCACGGGACAGGACCACGCCCTCGAAACCAGCCTGCCGGGGCAGCTCCACTGCTTCCGGCTTGGTATCATCATGGAACCCATGGGCAAGCAGCTCAGCGACAAAATCAAACTTTTTCATATTGAAATCCTCCATTCGGTAACGTCTTTCGTTGGCTGTGTCTTACCACACACGCGCAGTAAACACAATCGGTAAAACGTCCAAACATTACCGCGTTTGTATGGTAAACTTTGCTCTTCCATTTTTACCGCGTCCGCAGTATACTGTATAAAAAGGAGGGCTGCACCATGAGAGAAACGCATACAGGAAACCCCATCGACGAGCGCTGCAAGGCCGCAGGGATAAGCCGCCGGGAGCTTTGCCGCCGGGCGGGCCTAAGCTATCGCACCGTGGAGAGTTGGTGCGCAGGGCATAGGAAAAGCCCGGACGTTTACCAGCTCTGGCGGGTGGCAAAGGTGCTGGGATGCCAAATTGAAGATCTGCTGGACCCGGAACGGATTGCAGACGACACCTCAGAAAGCGAATAAAACATTCACACCCGCCTCATTTGGGGCGGGTGTGAATGTCCCGAAAAATATAACAAACGCAACCCTCAAGCCATGTGGAGGTTGTGAGTTGTTATACCAGAACGATGTAACAAACGCAACCCTCAAGCCATTGCGAATGCGTCATTGCACTTTCCAAGGGCGAGATCGACTCCAAAAAAGTCCGTGTAGAGTTCTCTTTGGAGGGCATGGACACCTCCGGATTGCAGAAAGGTGCGACCTATCCCGAAATCAAGGCCCGTGTGTTGGAACAGACCGGGCTGAAAATATCTTCCCTGTATATCTCGCAGGTCAAGCAGAAATGTGGTCTGGAGGTACGGGAAAACCACCATAAGGCCAAGTCCGAAAATACGAAGCAGCCCCATTGCCCGCCGGAAAAGGAAGCGGCGATAAGGGATGCGCTGAAATATTTTAAGATGATATAATTTTTAGAGCTTTGACAACTGATAAAGCAGCTCCTGATTTTGAAGTCGGAAGCTGCTTTTTTGAGTAGAAAGGACAAAGATGACAGAAGCCGAGGTATTTGCATCTTGTTTAGCACTCTCGCATTGCCACTTCTTGGATACGCCATATGAAGGTGACCCTTTTTCTGATGAGCTTAACAGTGGTGCATCAAACGTGTGTCATTACTGTACTATTGACACGCTTTTATCCATAATTGAAAACCAATGCCTCCGTTTTACTGATATGAGATTTTTGAATGACTCTACTGAATTTCTTGAAGTCATTCCTATGATAGAGCATGTGCTTACCAATGGCAATTACTCTTCCTCATTCAAACAGTTCTTTTTACAGTCATCTATAATAGAAGATTTAAAAAGTTATCGTCAATCATATTCTGCCATATCTAATATTGATCAAACATACAAAGATATGCCTTACCGCACTTATACCTGCTCACTTTCCAAAAACTGTGATTCTCTTAATATGTGGAACTATTATGCAGCTTCATCGGCAGGTGTCAATATTGGTTTTGACTTTGCATGGAATATGTTTGAGGGTAGCAACTCATACAAAACCAACACAGGAAAAAGATTATCAGGCGATGTTTGGCTTTCCCGTGGATTGGTAATTTATAATAATTTCGACAAAGAAAAGTGCGTCATCAAATTTTTAGATCATCTATTCAATGTTTATTCCAACCTTCTTCAGTTAAATTTACTAGACAAGTATCGTGCTTTACTGGTTCAAGCTTTCAAAGAGCCAATCAACAATATGCGCTGCTTTTTCAAAAATAGCCACTTTGACGGGGAACAAGAATACCGTATTGTTCTAAAAATTCCAGAAGAAACTTTACGTTCTCGAAAATCCAATCCGAATATCGTCAATGTATCTTTCTTCCGTCGCGGAAAAGTTTTGGTTCCCTATGTCGATTATAAATTCAAAAAGTCCTCTATTAGTCAAATTGTCATGAATCCTTATAATTGTGAAGACAGCTCTATGATGGAACTTGGTATTCAAGAGCTTCTGACCATGAACGGCCTAGACAATGTAAAAATCTACCACTCCAATATTCCTTTGAGAAGATACGACTAATCTATTTTCGCTATTCGATTTCGAAGCCAAGAATTGTATTTTTACAGTTCTTGGCTTTTTTCATACATACAGTCTGCCATTGTGCAGGCTTTTATTTTGCCACAAGGAGGTGTTAGATTGATGATCCACCAATCACATGGCAGAAATGCCGCAAACCAAAGGAGTAACATTTGGCTAATATCTATGGTTATATTCGTGTCAGCACCCGTGACCAGAACGAGGATCGGCAGTTGATTGCACTGTGCGAACTGAATATTCCGGAGAAAAACATCTTCATGGATAAGCAATCCGGCAAGGACTTCAACCGCCCACAGTACAAGCGGCTGGTACGGAAACTGAAGAAAGACGATCTGCTCTATATCAAAAGCATCGACCGTCTTGGACGCAACTATGCGGAAATTTTAGAACAGTGGCGATTGCTCACCCAAACAAAAGGTATCGACATCGTAGTGCTGGATATGCCGTTGCTGGACACCCGCCGTGGCAAAGACCTGATGGGCACTTTTCTGAGCGATATCGTTCTGCAGGTGCTTTCCTTTGTTGCCGAAAACGAGCGCACCAACATCCGGCAGCGGCAGGCAGAGGGAATCGCAGCAGCCAAAGCGCGCGGCGTGAAATTCGGCAGGCCGCCTCGCCCCTTGCCGGATAACTTTTATGAAGTTCACAAGGCATGGCGTGCCAAACGGTTGAGCTTAAAGCAAGCCGCACAAGCCTGTGATCTCCCTGTTGGAACCTTTTACAGCAAGGCTTTGAAATTCGAAAATACCACTTAATAAAAGACCCTGAGAATTCGGAAAAGCGTACTTTTTCAAATTGGATAGAATACATAGAGCATTTTGTGGAAGATGAATGGGATTTGCCTGAACTCCTGCCAGAAATTGTTGCGTTTGCTGGGGTTTCGCGGTATACTGTTACTATATGTAAAAAGCCCTGAGAATCCGAAAAAGTACAGATTCTCGGTGGGTAATTCGGAAAGGAGCTTCCATGGCACATTTGGAGGAGATCACAGTTGGTTGCCAGCTGAACGGCATTGCGGCAAGGGAAACTGTGACAGTTATTGCGGTGCAGTGGTATGGCAATGCAGCACTGGAAGTTACATTCAAGAACAGCCGAGGGCAGCTTGGCAGTCAGATCCTCTATCGTGGAGATGAGGCGACCGTGGATGTGCTGGGTGATAGTCTGCCGTGGAGTTTCGGCGCAGATGCCGATAAGATGCGCCTCGTATCCGAAGCGTACCGCATCCATCTGGCGCACCTGTTTGATCCTTATCTGGCGGTCCACACTTCGGCTATTCAGCCCCTGCCCCACCAGATCACGGCGGTATATCAGGAGATGCTGCCACGCCTGCCGCTGCGGTACATCCTTGCGGACGATCCCGGTGCCGGCAAAACCATTATGACTGGTCTGTTCATCAAGGAGCTGATTGCTCGCGGCGATTTGAAGCGTTGTCTGATCGTGACACCCGGCAATCTGGCTGAACAATGGCAGGACGAGCTTTTTCGCAAATTTCACCTGCGGTTTGAAGTACTGACCAACGACCGCATTGAATCCGCCGTCAGCGGCAACATTTTTACCGAGATGAATTTCTGCATTGCACGGCTGGATAAGCTATCGCGCAGCGAAGCCTTGCAGGAAAAGCTCCGTATCACCGATTGGGACCTTATCGTCTGCGATGAGGCGCACAAAATGTCTGCCACTGTCTGGGGCGGTGAGATCAAATACACCAAGCGGTTCAATCTGGGACGGCTGCTCTCCGAAATCACCCGCAACTTCCTGATGCTGACTGCTACCCCGCACAACGGCAAAAATGAGGACTTCCAGCTGTTTTTATCGCTGGTGGACCCCGACCGTTTTGAAGGTGCGGCCCGTTCTTCCAACCAGAGCATCGACGTTTCGGATGTGATGCGGCGGCTCGTGAAAGAGGAACTGCTCAAATTCGACGGCACACCGCTGTTCCCGGAGCGGCGCGCTTACACCGTCAACTACGACCTCTCCCCTGCCGAGGGACAGCTTTATTCCGAGGTCACCAGCTATGTGCAGGAGGAGTTCAACCGGGCAGAAAACCTGAACAACGACCGCAAAGCAACCGTCGGCTTTGCGCTGACTATCCTACAGCGGCGGCTTGCCTCCTCGCCGGAAGCCATCTACCAATCCCTGCACCGCAGGCGGGAACGGCTGGAGCACATTCTGGCGGAGGAAAAACTGGGCAAGCCGGATACCGGCACACAGTTTACCATCGCAGATGATTTTGACGAGGACGATTTCAGCGCAGACGAGCTGGAACAGACCGAGGAAAATGTCACAGACCGGGCTTCTGCCGCCAGCACCATCCGGGAGATGGAGGCAGAGATCGGCACCCTGAAACGTCTGGAACAGATGGCGAATGCCGTGCGGGTCAGCGGTGTGGACCGCAAGTGGGATGAGCTATCCAAGCTGCTGCAGGACGACGGCAAAATGTTTGCCGCCGATGGGCAGCGGGAAAAACTTATCATCTTTACGGAGCACCGGGACACCCTGCGCTATCTGACCGATAAGATCCGCACCCTGTTCGGGCACGACGACGCTGTGGTGACCATCCACGGCGGTATGGTGCGGGACGAGCGTCGCAAGGTGGAGGAACTGTTCAAGCAGGACCCGGAGGTGCGCATCCTCATTGCCACCGATGCTGCCGGTGAAGGTATCAATCTTCAACGCGCCCACCTGATGATAAACTACGACTTGCCGTGGAATCCGAACCGTTTGGAGCAGCGTTTTGGCCGCATCCACCGCATCGGGCAGACCGAGGTGTGCCATCTGTGGAATCTGGTTTCGGCACAGACCCGTGAGGGCATGGTGTTCCAGCGGCTGTTCCAGAAACTGGAAGAAGAACGGGGCGCACTGGGCGGCAAGGTGTTTGATATTCTGGGCAAGATGACCTTTGACAACAAGCCCCTACGGGAACTGCTGATCGAGGCGGTTCGCTACGGCAACGACCCTGCCGTCCGTGCCCGTTTGCAACAGGTAGTGGACAACTCTCTGGACCAGCAAAAGCTCCGGGAACTGCTAGATGAGCGCGCACTGACCGATGACACCATGGACGTTCAAAAGGTCTCTGCCATCCGGGAAGAAATGGAGCGGATGGAGGCGCACAAGCTGCAGCCCCACTTTATCGAGGCATTCTTTCTGGAAGCCTTCCGCTCTGTGGGCGGCAAGATTCGCCCACGAGAGACCGGACGTTACGAGATCACCTTTGTGCCTGCGGCGGTGCGCAGCCGGGATATGCAGATCGGCTTTGGGGAACCGGTGTTGCAGCGATACGAGCGGGTGTGCTTTGAAAAAGAGCGCTGCAATGTGCAGGGCATGATCCCAGCCGAATTGCTTTGTCCCGGACATCCGCTGCTGGAAGCCGTCATTGATCTGGTACGGGAGCGCAACGCCGAGGTGCTCAAGCAGGGCACGATCTTTGTAGATGACAGCGACGACAGCACCGAACCCCGGCTGCTGTTTTACATTGAAGATGCCATTCAGGATGGCGTTCTGTTGCCGGGCGGCACCAAGCGGGTCATCTCCCAGCACGTCCACTTTGTGGAGCTGAAGGAGGACGGCACCGCCAGCAGCGCCGGTTATGCGCCCTATCTGGATTACCGTGCTCCCACCGAGGCAGAGCGCACCGCCGCCCTGCCCTACATTCAAACACAGGACTGGCTGAAACACGATGTGGAGAACCGTGCCCGCGGCTATGCCATCGCGCAGCTATTGCCCCAGCATTTTGCCGAGGTGAAAGCCCGGAAGCAGAAGCTGCTGGATAAGACCGCCAAAGCCGTGAAAGAACGTCTGACCGCCGAGATTCAATACTGGGACTACCGGGCGGCAGACCTGAAGCAGAAGGAAGCCGCCGGCAAGCCCAACGCCCGGCTCAACTCCCAGATGGCGGCACGCCGGGCAGAAGAGCTTGCCTCCCGGATGCAGAAGCGGCTTGCAGAGCTGGAAACGGAAAAGCTCATCATCCCTGCCCCGCCAGTGGTGGTGGGCGGTGCGCTGGTGCTGCCCGGTGGGCTGTTCCGGCAGCTGATGGGAACTCCGCAGCCTGCATTGTTCTGCCAAGGTGACAAGCGTGCCATTGAGCTTGCCGCCATGAATGCGGTGATGCAGTTGGAGCAGGCGTTCGGCTACCTCCCACGGGATGTGAGCGCACAGAAGGTGGGCTACGATGTGGAATCCACCATTCCGCCCCGGCTGCGCAGCGGCGAAGCCTGCCTGCGGTTTATCGAGGTGAAGGGACGCGCCAAGGGTGCCCAGACCGTCACCGTCTCCAAAAACGAGATCCTGACAGGACTGAACAAGCCGGAAGAGTTTCTGCTTGCTATTGTGGAGGTGGACGGTGCCCACACCCACACGGTCTATCTGAAACGCCCCTTCCGCAACCCGCCGGACTTTACCGCCACCAGTGTAAATTATGACATCCGCGACCTTGTGCAGAACGCACAGGTCATGTATGAGGAGTAATTGAACCATGTCACCAGAAATCAAAGAAACGCCCCCGGTTAACGAAGATTCGCCAAAAGACAACACTCTGTTACGCATGGAGAATGTTCGGGAATTTGGTAAATTTTCATTTGAACTGGAAGAAAAGCGTGAACAGAGTATCGTAAATCAATCAAGCCAGATGTTAACAGCCTTTTCACTTTTCTCTGCTGCAATTTTAATGGCCTTACCAATCGTAGCTGAATACTCTTCTATTCCCGACTGGCAAATCATGTATCTTGCAGAGGTCGCATTTGCACCGTTACTCGCAAGCCTCGTTTTAGCAATTATTGCACAGTGGCGTTTTACATACGAAACAATGCAGGATGCCGAAGGATTTGAAAATATTCTTTACCGGCAAAAAAGTGATTATCATGACCAATCAGACTATGACTGGCAATGGGTTTATCAGCTTTCCGCTGTACAAAAAAGCAAAAAGAAAAACAACGATTTTCGAGTTCGTCTTATAAAAGCATCCATGATTTGTTTTCTACTCTCGGTTTCGATTCTCATCTTAGGCAACTTAGTCTTTTTTATTCTTTATACTTAATAACGCTTTATATTCGCTATGAAAAAACATCAAAAGATCCTTCTTCTAAAACACCCCCACTCAAACCCTTTGCCTAAAACTCTAAAGGGTACTACTGAACGGCCTCCAAGGCATCGCCCTACACCCGTTCCAACAACAACCACTTCTTATTTTATTAAGTCAAAATTCTCTTGCCGTAAAAAAGCATCTAGAAATAAAATCGTAAGGAGAAAGAAAAATGTCTGATTCAAAAGATTTCAGAACGCCGGTTGCTTCATCTACTCCTCCGAGAGACCGTCCAAGACCCGTTCCTACCGTTTGTACAAATACTCTCCATAAGAAACCCACTCAGCCGCTTCCGAAAGGAGAAAAACGATAATGGCAGCATCTAAAAAGCTGATCGAAGTTGCCCTTCCGCTGGAAGCGATCAATGCGGAGGCAGCGCGGGAAAAATCCATCCGGCACGGGCATCCGTCCACGTTGCATCTGTGGTGGGCACGGCGTCCGCTGGCGGCGGCAAGAGCGGTGATCTGGTCCAGCCTTGTGGACGACCCCTCTGCCCACCCGGAGCTGTACCCCACCGAGGAAGCCCAGAACGCCGAACGGCAGCGGCTGTTTGGCATTCTGGAAAAGCTGGTCAAGTGGGAAAACTCCAACGACCCGGAGGTGCTGGCGGCTGCTAAGACAGAGATCCTGCGCTCCACCAACAATAACCCTCCCGCCCTGCTGGACCCTTTTGCCGGCGGCGGTGCCATCCCGCTGGAAGCCCAGCGGCTGGGGCTGGAAGCCCACGCCCACGACTTGAACCCTGTGGCGGTGATGATCAACAAGGCCATGATCGAAATCCCGCCCCGGTTTGCCGGGCAGGCACCGGTCAACCCGGACAGCCGCACCCGACTGGATGGCGCAACTGGCTGGCAGGGGGCGCAGGGGCTTGCTGCCGACGTGCAGTATTACGGCGAGTGGATGAAGCGGGAGGCGTTCCGCCGCATTGGTCATCTGTACCCCAAGGTAAAAGTGCCCCATGAGCTTGGCTGCGGCGAGGCCACCGTGATTGCTTGGATCTGGGCACGCACCGTCAAGTGCCCCAACCCCGCCTGCGGCTGTGAGATGCCGCTGGTCAAATCTTTTGAACTATCAAAGAAAAAAGGCAAATCGGCTTGGGTAAAACCAGTATACGATGAAACCGGTCTAAATTTCGAGGTTCATCGCGTTGGAAAACCAATTATAGATGGAACTGTAAGTCGCAAAGGTGTCGTTTGTGCGCATTGTGGCGCACCTATTGACTTTGCTTTTCTTCGGAACGAGAGTAAATCGGGTCGTATGTTCGCAAAACTAATGGCTGTTGTCGGTGAAGGAAAGAAAGGAAGAATTTACATAACGCCTGATGAGGAACAGCGTCTCGCCGCACAAGTTTGCAAGCCAGATGATTACCCCACTGGTACTCTTTCTTCCCACTTTACAGGCGGTTCCTGTGTTCCCTACGGATTAGATGAATTTGATAAATTATTTACCAACCGCCAGCTGACCGCCCTTACCACCTTCAGTTCACTGGTAGCAGAAGCGCAGGCAAAAGCGGAGATAGATGCCGTTGCCGCAGGCGTTGTCAACGACCACATTGCCCTGAGCGCAGGCGGCTCCGGCGCAAGAGCATACGGTGAAGCTGTCGGCGTTTATCTAGCTTTTGCAATCAATAAATTAGCAGATAGATGTTCAAATATCTGCGGATGGGACAATGGCATCAAATACGAAACCGTCAGAAATGTATTTTCACGTCAGGCAATTCCAATGTCTTGGGATTTCGCAGAAGCCAATCCTTTTTCTTCATCTTCTGGTTGTTTTAGCAATGGTATCGAATGGATATATCGTAGCATCGAATTATTGCCCGCTTCAAGAAGGTCAGAAGCAGCACAATTCGATGCACAAAGCGACTGCACTCTACGAAATATCATGGTATCCACTGACCCTCCCTATTATGACAACATCGGCTATGCAGACTTATCCGATTTCTTCTACGTCTGGATGCGGCAGTCTCTGAAAGACACCTACCCCAAGCTGTTCCGCACCATGCTGGTGCCCAAGGCAGAAGAACTGGTAGCGACCCCTTACCGCTTTGAGGGCAGCACCGAAAAAGCAAGGGATTTCTTTGAGGACGGAATGCTGCACACCTGCCAGCAAATTTACCAGTACGCCCGTGAGGACATTCCGGTAACCATCTACTACGCCTACAAGCAGAGTGACACAGACGAGGATTCCAAAACCGCCTCCACCGGCTGGGAGACCATGCTCAGTGCCATCATCCGGGCGGGCTTTGCCATCACCGGCACATGGCCCATGCGCACCGAAATGGCAAACCGCTCCATTGCATCTGGCACCAATGCCCTTGCCTCCTCCATTGTGCTGGTGTGCCGCAAGCGCCCGGCAGAGGCTCCCCAGACCACCCGCCGGGGCTTTATTGCAGAGCTGAAACGAGAGCTGCGCCCGGCGCTGCAAAAGCTCCAGCGCAGCAACATTGCACCTGTGGACCTAGCGCAGTCCGCCATTGGCCCCGGCATGGGGGTGTACTCCCGCTATGACCGGGTGCTGGAAGCAGACGGCAGTGCCATGACCGTGCGCAGTGCGCTGCAAATTATCAATCAGGAGCTGGATGTGTACTTTAACGAGCAGGACGGCGAACTGGACGCCAACAGCCGTTTCTGCGTGGACCTGTACACCCAGAACGCCTTCAACAACCTTAAATTTGGCGATGCAGATACGCTGGCACGCGCCAAGAACACCTCGGTGGCGGCACTGGCGGCAAAGGGCGTGCTGAGCGCCGAAAAGGGCATCGTCCGGCTACTGACCCGCGAGGAGCTGCCGGAAAAGGTGGACACGCGGGAGGAGAGCATCTGGCTGCTCTGCCAGCAGCTTACCCGTGCCATGGAGACTGGCGGCGTGGAGGCGTGTGCCCAGATCGTGGCACCCATGCTGGGTTCCAACGCCGAGCGCGCCAAAGACCTTGCCTATCGGCTGTACACCCTTGCCGAACGCAAGGGCTGGACGCAGGAGGGCTACGCCTACAACGCCCTTGTGGTGGCATGGCGGGAGATCCAGTCCCGTGCCGCAGAGCTGCAGCAGGCAACGCCGGAACAGACCTCTTTCTTTTGATGCAATACCGGGAGGAACGAAACAATGAGCGAGAATTACACCAAAGTACAGCAGGCGTTCCGGGTGCTGCACCCGCTGCTGGCAGGCTATATCTGTCAGGAAATGCGCCGGGAATATCAGGATAACTGGTGGCAGGAGGTGCTGATGACCCTTTCCGATCAGGTGCGGGATCTGCCGGATGACAATGGCGATTACGCCACCCTGATGGATTCGCTGGATATGGCAAACTGCCTGCGTCTGTTTGACCGCAAGTGGAACGATCTGTTCAAGCGGAAACTGTCCATCGACTACCGCACCTGGGCCAAAGAGCTGATGGGGGTGCGCAACAAGCTGGCGCACATTGGCGGAGCCGATTTTTCGGAGGATGACACATGGCGTGCGCTGGATACCATGGCGCGCCTGTGCGAAGCCTTTGACGACGAAGCCGCCGAGGAGATCCGCAAAATTCTGCGCCAGCTCCGCTACGGCAGTGCCGAAGGCTCCACCAACGTAGTGGAGGTTGCCGCCCCGGCGAAGCCCAAGGCCGCCCACACCGGTATTATGAACAAGACTCTATCTGGTCTGCCCAGCTGGCGGGACGTAATGGAGCCGCACCCGGATGTAGCGCAGGGACGCTACAAAAACGCAGAGTTTGCCGCCGATCTGGCGCAGGTAGCGAGGGGTGAGGGTGCCTTTGAATACCGTGACCCTGTGGAGTTTTTTGCCCGCACCTACGTCACCGAGGGCATGACCGGTCTGCTGGTGCAGGCACTCAAGCGGGTCAGTGGAAAGGACGGCGAGCCGGTCATCCAGCTGAAAACTGCCTTTGGCGGCGGCAAGACCCACAGTATGCTGGCGCTTTACCACATGATGCGGGGCAAGGTATCGGCAGACCGCATTCCCAACATCAAACCGGTGCTGGCGCAGGCAGGGGTATCTGCCCTGCCCAAGGCAAATGTGGCGGTACTGGTGGGCACCGCACTGGACCCCACCCGCACCAAACGGCCCATCAACTTCCCCGGTATCACCATCAATACCCTGTGGGGCGAGATGGCGGCACAGCTGGCGGAATCCGCCGGGCGGCCGGAACTGTACGATTTTGTGAAGGAAGCCGACAAAAAGGGCGTTTCTCCCGGCAGCGAAGCTCTGAAAAATCTGTTCGATGCCTGCGGCCCCTGTCTGGTGCTGATGGACGAGCTGGTGGCATACGCAAAGCGCATCTACGGTGTAAAAGGTCTGCCCGCCGGTTCTTTCGACAACTTCATCTCCTTTATTCAGGAGATCACCGAAGCCGCCCGCGCCAGCCAGAACAGCCTTGTGGTGGCTTCCATCCCGGAATCTGATATTGAGATCGGCGGCGAAGCGGGAAAGACCGCACTGGAAACCATCGAGCATACCTTCGGGCGGATGGAATCCATCTGGAAGCCCGTTGCCGCCAACGAGGGCTTTGAGGTCGTGCGCCGCCGCCTCTTCCTTGACTGCAAGGACCCAGAGGCCCGCGACCGGGTCTGTACCCAGTTCAGTCAGTTGTACCAGACCAACCCCGGCGATTTTCCGCCGGAGGTCAAAGAGGTGGAGTACCGCGACCGGATGATCTCCTGCTACCCCATCCACCCGGAGATCTTCGACCGTCTGTACGATGACTGGTCCACACTGGAGCGGTTCCAGCGCACCCGCGGCGTGCTGCGGCTGATGGCTGCGGTCATCCATGAGCTGTGGATGGGCAGCGATGCCAGTGCCATGATCATGCCGGGCTCTCTTTCGCTGGATGTTCCCAACGTCCGGGATGAGCTGATCCGCTATCTGCCGGAAGGCTGGAACTCCATTGTCAACACCGAGATCGACGGCAAGAACTCTGTCCCCTACCAGAAGGACCAGAGCAACCAGCGATATGGGCGCATCATGGCATCCCGCCGTGTAGCGCGCACCATCATGCTGGGCAGCGCTCCCACTGTGCGCTCGCAGGCAGTGCGGGGTATCGAAGCATCCCGCATCCGGCTGGGTGTTGTCCAGCCCGGTGAAAACATTGCTGACTTCAACGACGCCCTGAACACCTTGCGAGGCTCGCTGGCCTACCTTTACACCAACACCAACGGCGACCGCTACTGGTTCGACACCCGCCCCACTCTGCGCAAAACTGCGCAGGACCGTGCAACGCAGGTGGCCGAAGCTGATGTGATCGAGGAGATCGAATCCCGGTTGAAAAAACTGTGCCGGGAAGAACCGTTTGCAGGTCTGCATGTCTGCCCCGCTTCCTCGCTGGATGTACCGGACGAACAGGCGGCCCGGCTGGTCATCCTGCGCACCGAGGACACCCACCGTGCCAACGCAGGAGCGAGTGCTGCCATTACTGCTGCTGAAAAAATCCTGAACAACCACGGCTCAAAGCCCCGCACCTACCGCAATATGCTGGCTTTCGTGGCACCGGATCAGGAGGCGATGCTCTCTCTCCGACAGGCCGTCCGGGACTTCCGTGCATGGCGTTCCATTCAGGATGACAAGGAAACGTTGAACCTTGACGCCGCCCAGAACAAAGAGGTGGACGCAAACCTTCACCGCTGCAACGATACCGTAGAGGCACGCATCAAGGAGACCTATTGCTGGCTGCTGACCCCGGAGATCGATTGTTTTGTGGACATGAAAACCATCCAGTGGGACGCCAGCCGTATTTCCGGCGGCACGGACAGCATCGTGGCAAAGGCTTCCCGCAAAATGCAGCAAAGCGAAACCCTCATCACCAAATGGGCACCTGCTCTGTTGCTGATGGAGCTGAATAATATGCTGTGGAAAGACACCGACTGCATCCAGATCAAGAAGCTGTGGGAGTATCTGTGCACCTACTGCTATCTGCCCCGCCTTGCCAAATACAGTGTGCTGGAGGACGCCATCCGTACCGGTCTGAACTCGCAGGAATATTTTGCTCTTGCTGCCGGTTACACTGGCGACCGCTATGTTGAACTGCGGTATAACCAGTTCGTAGACTGCATCAACACCTCCGATCTATTGGTCAAGTTAGACCCTGCCCGCAAGCAGCTTTTGGCAGAAAAAAGTACTCCCGCAGTGGTTGCACAGCCTGCTCATACTACTCAGGGCAGCGAGCAGCCCACCCTTTTCAACCTTCCCCCGGACGCTCCCATTGACCCCACTGTAACCTTGCATCAGCCGCCGACAGCGCGGCCTGCCGCTGTTCCCGCTCCGCCCAAAAACACCCGGTTCTACATGACTGCTGAGTTGGACACCACCCGCATCAACCGTGATGTGCAGCGGCTGGTGGAGGAAGTCATCACCCACCTGCTGAACACAGACGGCTGCAAAGTTACAGTAAATCTGGACGTTACCGCCGATGCACCAAACGGTCTGTCTACACCCATTGTGCGCACCGTAATGGAGAATTGTAAAACGCTGAAGGTAAAAGATTTTGGCGTAGATGAATAACGACAACTGCATTATTGACAAACTGCCTCTTATCCTGTATAGCGACGCTACTATTCAGCGATTTCATCGCGCAGCCTGCACCGTTCCGGTGCAGTTCAAGGGTTTGGGTGTTCCCAACAAGTATTTTGCAGAGCAAAATAAGCAGATGTATATACGTCTGCATTGCTTGCGGGCGCTATGAAGCCTCTCAATGTGCTTTCCAAATTTGAAAATCATTTTGTAATCAGGACCGTCCGTTTTCAAGTTCAACTTGAAGCGGACGGTTATTTTTCTGCTCGGGAAGTTTTTGCATTTGCAGTCGCAGCAAGCAGGGCGAGTTGGTTCCAACTTGCAATTTTTTGAATCTGATTTTTTACAAATCCGACTTCAAAAACACTTGTTGGGCTTCGCCCAAACCCAATATTCAGCACAAAATTGCGTCGACTGCGTATCTTAGCAGCCGCTGAACAAGCAAATTTTCTCAGAAAAAATTTGTTTTAGTAAAATTCGCGTTGATTCATTCAATATTGCATCAAACCGGAACTATTACTTCCGGTTTTGAAGGTAAAAAGCGGAAGTAATGCTTCCTAAAAATTTGAGTGACTTTATGGTATGCTCTTTCCAGAGTCGTTCGCAGAACCGGACCTGATACGTCCTAAAAACACTTGTTTGATTGTGATATGCTTTCTACAAGCCTTCATCGAACCTTGAGAACCGAATGACCGTCTGCATGGGATACCCGGCGATGACCAGAAGGAGAGCCGGAAAACGCCGCCGAGAGGGGGCAGGAAATCCATGCAGGGAGAACGGCAGAAATACCAATAGATTTTTGAAAGGAGTTTTTGCCTATGAAGAAAAACAAGTTTGAATTTATCATCGACTCCGAATTTCAATCTCAGATTCCTGCATTGACCGATGAAGAATTTCAGCAACTGGAAGAAAACATCCTTTCAGAGGGCGAAGTCCTGTCTCCCCTGATCGTCTGGGGCAATATTCTTGTTGATGGTCACAATCGCTATAAGATTCTCCAGCAGCACCCAGAAATCCCTTATACCACCCGCTCGATCTCCTGCACCTGCGAAACCCGTGAAGATGTTCTGGCATGGATCTGCAAACATCAGCTGGGTCGTCGGAATCTGACACCCGAGCAGAAAAAGTTTCTGATTGGAAAGCAGTATCACTCTGAAAAATCCACTCGTGGGGGAAATCATGGCAATCAGTACACACAGGTGGCAAACTGTCAAATTGACAATTTGCCATCGGTAGAAAACACGACTGAACGAATCGCCAAAGAAAATAATGTAAGCCCCTCTTTTGTAATTCGTGCCGAGTAATTCATGAAAACTGTTGAGCTGATGGAAAAATACCGCCCCGGCATTCAGGAAGAAATTTTATCCGGCAAACTTAAACTATCCCAGCGAGAGGCTACCATTATCCGTGGAACTCCCACGGAAGCATTGCCCACCGTGGTATCAACGTGGCGAGAGGAAAAGCTGAACGGCAAGCCAAACGATAGTGCAGACACCTATGAAAATTCAGAATTACTTTCCAAGGTCACCGAAAACAATTTTTCTACTGCTGCCATATCAAAGATTCAAACGCCTGATCCACTCTCGGAGAATCGACCTTTTATTTCATCGGGAAAGCGCAGCACCGAACTCCAGACCATTCGTGAGCTAGGAGAAAAGATGGCAACGGTTGATCATGTCGCCGATGCCGAAGGACTGTTCAGTGAAATCAACGGTGCATCAGAGAGTTTTATGTTTCGCATCGATCAATGTTTTGCTCGTTATCCTGACTTTCTGGCAAATGTAGAGCTTGAAGCAAAAGTCATCGCTACTTTGCAAAAAGCAGAAGACTATATTTTGCATCTGAAAGAACAGCATCGGCAGCATCTTCTGGAGACTGCCAACAGCCAGTAAAATGCTTTCCAAAAATTTGTTTGATGAAAAAACACTGGAGGTGAATTTTATTTCCGACTACCTGACTGTCACTACACCTTTGCCGCAATATCTGCCCTTCCCCCTTATCGCAGATCAAACATTGACCCACTCGATGCCGAATCAGTGCATATAAGGCTCGTCCCAGAGGTTCAGTTTAACACCAAGGCCCATTTCAACAGCCTTGTCATAACACTGCTTGCCCCATGCAACATCATAGATAGGCAGACCGCCCTGGCCGAAGATAACAATCTGGTCGTCGCTGGTGCGCCCCGGGCGATGTCCATTGACAATCTCACCCAAATTACACAGCTGATCGCGCTTCATAGTTCCCTCCTTGATCCAGTCGAGATAATAAGCGCCGATCAACTCGATAGAATCATGCCACGGATAGGTCAATTCCTCAGACCACGCCTCGTACATTCCCCAATTATCGACAACACGCAGAATATCGTCGCGGAGAACATACTCTTGATCCATTACGATCCCAGCAGGAAGTGATACATAGGCTCCCTTCTTAATCCACTCGCCGTTAATATACGGTAGAGATTTTCCGGAGGTTGCCGAGTTAACAACATCCGAGCCGCGGACGCATTCCTCGCAGGTAGCAACTGCATACGCCTTTTTGATCTGTGGATAGGTTTCAAGTATCCACTTGGCAAGCTTTTCGGCATTCTCGGGAAACACGTCAAAAATCTTGACCTCATCAAGCTCCTTGCACGCTTCTACAAGGGACATGAAGCAGCTACGATTGATCGGGCCGGAACCAATCAAACCGCAAACCTTTGCATCCTTACGGGCAAGATAGCGTGCGCCGACGCCCGGAACCGCGCCCGTACGCATACCACTGATCTGGTTGCCAGACATGAGGGCAAGCGGCTTAAGGCTGGCG
>OQWM01000041.1_pt1 | contig 56361 bp, 37 predicted proteins | sample 1691531 | NCBI WGS metagenome assembly OQWM01 (sample SAMN03418257, study PRJEB22391) | human gut metagenome | biome: human-gut; feature: organic feature; material: feces | host: Homo sapiens | place: Tanzania | collected 2013-01
AGGAGTGTACTGGAGGTACACGACTGATGAGAAAATAAATATAGACCGAAAAGAACGAAAAAGATGATGCAGGTTATTTTTTGAAGGTTTCTAGGTTTTTGTATAACTTTGACTTCTATGAAATTTAAACATTTAACTCTTGTTTTTCTTTGCTCTCTGGCGGCACTTTCCTGTCAGAGGGAATGTTTGTCTCCGGACGCTCTGGCTGTCAACAGTAAAATCACCGGTGGCGGCTCCGACGATATTGACGGAACTTCGCTGCTGTTTTATTCCGGGGCTGATACCCCTGCCGGTCTTGACAGCATCGCTGCGAGTCTTGAAGCAAAGGCCGTACGCAATCTTTTTGATATGAGCAGTGGTGACATTGCCCTTAAGCGTAGCCACGGCCTGCACCGATGGTATGAGATATTCTTCGAAGAAGGAACTCCCTTGCAGGAGAAAGCGGAAAAACTCGCGTCGTTCTCAGATGTCCGTTCGGTGCAGTTTAACACCCGGCTCTACAAATGCAATGTCGGACCGGCAAGGCCTTACGTCCCTTCTGTGCAGACTAAAAGCATCGCCCCGACCAAGTTCAACGACCCCTATTCAGCGGACCAGTGGTCCTACAAAAACAGCGGAGACAAATCCTGGGCTCCCACAGCAAGGGAAGGCGCGGACATCAATGTCTCTCAGGCCTGGACTCTCTGTGCGGGCGACCCGAGGGTGGTCGTGGCTGTGATTGACGAGGCTGTTCAGACAGACCATCCCGATCTTAGGGCCAACATCTGGACCCGGGAGAGTGACGGTGTGCACGGATGGAATTTCACAAATAACAGTTCCAAACTCGACTGGAGCAGTGAAAATAACTCCGGACACGGGACTCACGTGGCGGGAACAGTCGCAGCTGTGAACAACAACGGAATAGGAGTCAGCGGCATCGCCGGAGGTAGCGGGAAGAATGACGGAGTGAAGATTATGTCCTGCCAGATTTTCGAAGGTGGCGATGGCGCTTCGCTCTCAGCAATCGCAAAGGCCTTTGAATGGGCTGCCGACAACGGAGCCTGCATCGCTCAGTGTTCATTTGGAAGTGTATCCGGGGATTATAAGAATGACGGGGCTTACACCAGTCTGGCGAAGGTAGAGGTGGACGCTATCAACTATTTCATATCCAAATCGAACTGCGCCGCGATGGACGGCGGACTTGTGATTGTCGCAGCAGGAAACGACGGCAAACCTTTGAGTTCCTATCCTGCCGCTCTCCCGCAGTGTATCAGCGTGTGCGCGGTTGCCTCTGACGGACTCCCTGCCTACTACACCAACTACAGCTTCGGATGCAACATTTCAGCTCCGGGAGGAGAGTATTACACAGGAGGAAAAGTCGACAATGACAAAGGCGCAATCCTTTCCACGATGCCGACGGTGAGAATCAAACAAATTGATAAAGAAGGTAATGTCTCGTACACCGCAACAGACTACGGCTATATGCAGGGCACATCTATGGCTTGTCCACACCTTAGCGGAGTGGCGGCTCTCGGACTCTCCTACGCTCTCAAAAAGGGTTACCACTTCTCGTCGGACGAAATAAGGTCGCTGCTCCTTTCTTCTGTCAGTGCCATAAACGACCGTCTCTCAGGCAGCAAACAGACTCTTGTAGGCAATAATATCGGCAATCTTGCTCTCGGTCCCTACAAGAAGCAGATGGGAACAGGCGTCACGGATGTCTGGAGTCTTTTTATGAACATGGACGGCACCCCTTCGGTATTTGCTCTGGTTGGGCAGTCCAAACGCGTGGATGTTTCAGGCTATTTTGGCAAAGACGCATCAAATCTTCTCTATCAGAGTGTCGAGGTGCTTGACAACGGAACGGAGGTGCTCGGACTTGCGGAGGAGCCGAAGATGCGTTACGGCGAGTTGCGCATACACCCCACGAAACCGGGTTGTGCGAGGCTGAAAATCACTGCTGTTGCGGGGTCTTCACTTCCTACACCTGATGCACCGGGAGGAATGTTGATTGAAAGGACGATTTCAGTGATTGCCAGACCGGAGTTTTCCCAGAATGGAGCTTGGTTTTAATGTGACTTGAAAATAAAAGGAATATGAAGAAAATCATCATAGTTTTATCCATTGTGCTGTCGGGAGTTTTTTTCGGCTGCACGAAAATGAAAGTCGAGACGGCAAATGTACAGGGTGAGTGGAAACTGGAAAGTTTTTATGGGGTTGAAGCTACCGGCTCTGTGGAACAAAAGGTTTATGTGGATTTCAAGTCAGACGGAAGTTTCGAACTTTTCCAAAAACTCGGCGACGCCGGGCATTTCCGCTATTTCAAGGGCAGTTACTCGCTGAACGGAACTGTGCTCAGCGGAGTCTACAGCGACGGAACCCCTTGGGCAGCGGATTACTCGGCAAAGAACGATGCGGGCAAATTGAGGCTCACTTCGACTCTCTCTTCCGGAGCGGGGGAGTATGTCTATGTGAAAACTGAGATTCCGCAGTCCGTGCGCAAGGACGCCGAAGATTACGGTACCAAAACGGCAATGTTTGAGGAGTATTTCCCACTGCTCTAATCCCGCATTGTCTTTGCCGGTCAAAACTGTCTTTGTCGCAGCCGGCCATATAGTCCAATTTCAAAGATGTAAAAATCATTTTGAAATATTCAAAACAGATTATTATATTTGCGGACTTTTTTTACGAACCGGATAATGCTCCGGTTCTTTTTTTCCTGAGTTATAAACGCAGAATATGAAAAACAAATTATTCAAACTTGCTGCGGTTCTGTCCGCAGTCATCCTGACACTCTCCTGCGCTAAAATTGTGGAGGAAGCATCTCTCGCAGGTTCGGCGGGAAATGCCGCGAGCGCCAAAATTATCAACAACCCGTCCGGAGCGGATGCGGCATCGCTGCTTTTCTGCGCGGAGGGCGTTTCAACAGAAACTTTGGACTCTCTTTGCAGGGAATGTGGCGCACAAAGCTGCGAACCGCTTTTCCAGAGTATTCCCGGAAATGAGGAACTCGAACGCAAATTCGGTATGCACAACTGGTATAAGTTGAGTTTTGCCTCGGCAACTGACATTCAGGGCAAGGCGATGAAACTCGCTTCCTGCGGAGGTGTGAACACCGTGGAGTACAACAAAAAAATGAAGAAGTGCAATGTGGGCAAACCCCGTCCTTATGTCGTGACACGCAGTGGCGGAGTGACACTCTCAGGCGCTTCTGCTCCGAAATTCAATGACCCGTCTCTTGCACAGCAGTGGCACTACTACAACGACGGAAAGAGCTACAAGAGCGACGGCGAGGTCATCAAAGAGGCCTATGAGGGTGCGGACGTCAATGTCAGCCGCGCGTGGAATCTTTGCGCCGGCAATCCGGAGGTGATTGTGGCTGTAATTGACGAGGCTGTTCAGTACAACCATCCCGACATTGAGGCCAACATCTGGAACAATCCCCAATCCGGGACAAAACGCGGTATCTATATCGGCGACAAGCACGGTTGGAATTTTGTGAGGAACAGCGCGGAACTCAATTGGGCGGACTTCGGCAACAGCGGACACGGAACTCACGTTGCAGGAACTGTGGCTGCTGTCAACAACAACGGCACGGGAGTCTGCGGATTGGCCGGAGGAAGCGGAAATAATGATGGCGTGAAACTTATGTCCTGCCAGATTTTCGACGGGTTCAATGGCGGAACTTCAGATGTCATTGCAAATGCCTTCAAATATGCAGCCGACAACGGGGCCTGCATCGCCCAGTGCTCTTTCGGCGTAAACTCGGGAGATTTCCAAAGCGATGACAAATACTACGAGGAGAGTTCAGCTGAGGTTCTGGCGATGCGCTATTTCATCGAGAAATCCAACTGCCCGGCTCTTGACGGCGGACTCATTATCGTGGCTGCCGGTAATGACGGTCTGTCTCCGTCTTCCTATCCGGCTGCGCTGAGAGAGTGTATCAGCGTCTGCGCAATCGGAATTGACGGGCTTCCTGTCTACTATACGAATTATGGCCCGGGATGCAACATCTCGGCTCCGGGAGGAGAGCCCTACACCGGTGGACAGGATCGCGATGAATGTCAGGTCCTCTCAACTATGCCTACAGACAAGATTGAGGATTATTATTATGAAGAAGATGACGAAAACTTCGAAAACCCTATTCCAAGCGGAGAATATCTCCCTACAGACTACGGTTGGATGTCGGGAACTTCTATGGCCTGCCCTCACGCAAGCGGAGTAGCTGCCCTCGGGCTTTCTTACGCGCTGAAGAAAGGCTATCATTACACAAATGAGGAGTTCAAATCGCTTTTTATGACTTCGGTCTATGGAATCGACGCTCATATCACTTCGGCAGATTCAAAGCAGACAATTGTTGACGTAGGCTTTTTAGGCCCGATTTACGGTCCTATGAAACTTTCCAAATTCAAGAATAATATGGGTACCGGTGTGCCTGATGTCTGGAGACTCTATATGAATATGGACGGCACTCCGACTCTGCTTGCTTCGACAGGAGAGGCTCAGAAGATAGACGTTTCTGGATATTTCGGCACAAGTTCGGAAAATCTGACCTATCTTTCAGTGGAACTGCTTGACGATGCGATGGATGTCCTCGGTCTTTCGGAGAAACCTATGATGAGATTTGGCAAACTCCAGATTCATCCGACAAAAGCGGGCTGCGCAAGGCTGAAAATCAAGGCTATTGCAGGAGGGAACAAGGTGGCGACCGGAAGCCAGATGGGAGGAACAGAGGTTTCCAGAGTCGTATCCATCATCTCCAAACCGGGATTGTCCTCAAATGGAGGCTGGCTGTAGACCGTCTGCACGAGGATTTTGCGATAATCTTTAAAAAAGTTTAGAAAAATGAGAAATATAAAGATATTTACAGTTCTGATCTTGCTGCTCGGTCTGATTTCTTGCAATCCGGAGGGTAAAAAAGGCCGCATTGAAGGAGAGTGGAAACTCGAAAGCTATTACGGCAAGGCTGCGGAAAACGCAACTGTTCCGGCCCAGGTCTATCTCAGTTTCCACAGGGGTCAGTTTGAACTCTTCCAAAAACTTGGCGGAGGTCATTTCAGCCGTTTTACCGGCAGTTACTCCTACAGCAAGGGCGCTCTCAGCGGGACATATTCCGACGGTTCTCCTTGGGCGCAAGACTACATCGTTTCGGTCAGTCACGGCAAGATGGAAATGACAGTCTATGTCAACGATGCGGAGCTGACCTGTGTCTATGTTCAGGCATCAATTCCTGACAGCGTCCGCTCCGATGCTGAAAACTACGGCGCAGTCAAATCGGGCGTAGAGGAAGAGACTTCCCCGGCTCCTATGAGATGGCTGTAATTTGAATTAATCACATTGACTGCGGCGGGCTGCTGAGGCTTTGCCGCAGTTTTTTTAGAGCCTGTCGGAGTGGCGCCTCAAGTTTTCGATGAGATGGTCAATGCGGTGCAGTTCGCTCGGAATCTTGATATCCTGTGGACAGTGGCTTATGCACTGACCGCATCCGATGCAACGATTTGCTTGGCGTATCTTCTCAATGCTTCGGTCATAGCTGACGAGATAGGCGCGTCTGGCCCTGCGGTAGGCCTTCATCTCTTCCGTGTATTCACCGCTGTCCCCGTCAGGTTCGGAGACGGTGTAGCCCTCGTTCACGCACTTGTTGTAGTGGCTGAAGTTGCCCGGAATGTCGATGCCGTAAGGACACGGCATGCAGTACTGGCAGCCGGTGCAGGGGACAAGCGGATACTTGCTCAGGCTGTCAGCGACTTTTTCGAGAAATTCCATATCGTCCTCGGTGAGCGGCACAAGCGGAGAGTAGGTTCTGAGGTTGTCCCGGAGGTGTTCCATATAGGTCATTCCGCTCAGTACCGTCAGCACATTCTTCGGAGTGCCGGCAAAGCGGAACGCCCATGACGCCACGCTTTCCGACGGCATTCTTTCCTTGAGTTCATCGACAATGCGGTTCGGAAGCTTTGCGAGCGAGCCTCCGCGCAGCGGTTCCATAATCACGACCGGAATTCCGCGTTTCTCAAGTTCCCCATACATGTGGTCGGCGTTGCAGTTCCTGCCGTCGGCGTGTGACCAGTCGCGGTAGTTCATCTGAATCTGAATGAAATCCCAATGGCATTTTTCATGGGTTTTCAACAGTTCGTCAAACATCTGCCTGCTCCCATGAAATGAATAGCCGAGATGCCTTATGTGTCCGGCCTCGCGCTCCTTGAGAAGAAAGTCCAGCATCCCGTTCTTGACGTATCTGTTTTCGAAATCTTCAATGCTGCGTCCGATGCTGTGCAGAAGGTAATAGTCGAGATGGTCCGTGCGGAAATTCTCGAAAGACTTGCGGTACATCAGCATTGAGTTTTCACGGCTCCAATCGCTGAAGTTGGAGAGTTTTGTGGCGATGTAGTAGGAGTCTCTGGGGTGGCGGCTCAGCGCAAGCCCGGAAGCCGCCTCGCTCTGCCCCTGAAGGTAGACTGGGGACGAGTCGAAGTAGTTCACGCCGCGAGCGAGCGCGTAGTCAACAAGCTCGTTCACAGACTCTTGGTCAATTATATCCTTCCCGTTCTCGTCCTTGGTCATCTGCCAGCGCATGCATCCGTAGCCCAGCACGCTGACCTTTTCCCCGAACTTCGGGTCGGTTCTGTATGTCATTCCTCCGCCGGTCATCCCGTCATCGCCAGCACTTCCTGCCTGTTCCTTCACGCTATTCTTCGCCTTTGAGGCACATCCGCCTGCAATTCCGGTTGCCGCGGCAGCGGCTGCAGCCGCTCCTGTCATCTTTATGAAATCTCTTCTTTCCATAGCCTTGCTTCTTAATCCGCTCTTATTTTACCTGCGTCATCGTTATAGTGGCACTTTACGCTTCCTTGTGTACAGCGTGTCCCTCGACATGAATCGCGCTGAAAGGGCTGACTGGGCAGTTGTACTCACACGCGCCACAGCCGATGCAGCGTTCTTCATTCACTGACGGTATGCGCACGGACTCCGGATTGTCCGGATTCTTCTTTACGAGGTGGATGGCCCCGACAGGACAATGCCTTGCACAGTTTCCGCACTTCTTGTCTTCGGCATTCGCAATGCAGCTGTTGTAGTCAACGACTGCATGTCCTATCTGAATCGAGGATTTCTCCTCGCTTGTGACACCGACTATTGCTCCCGCCGGACATACTTGAGAGCACCTTGTGCATTCAGGACGGCAATAGCCCTTTTCGAAGGACATCTCCGGCTGCATCAGGGTCTCAAGTGACTTTGACGGCCTCAGCACCCTGTTGGGACATGATGAAATGCACAGTTGGCATGCGACGCACCGGGCAGTGAAATGCTTAAGGCTGCCCGAACCGGCAGGTTTGAGCGGTGTTTCCCGATGCGGCGCCTTCTTCTGCGGGAGAGTGATAAGCCCGCCATCGACTTTCATCTGCTGCGCCGCGGCTTCAACTGGGCGCAGGACCTCGGCAGCAGCAACGGCACCGACTGTTACGGCCGTGGTCTTTATGAATTCACGCCTCGTGCCGTCCACCGGAGTTCCGGCGGTGACATTCGCCCCTGCTTTGTTCGTGTTTCCGGTCACATCTTTGCCTGCTTCTGTCGGCACGTGCTTCTTTCCGTATCTGAACCTGAACTTTATCGCTCCGTCGCGGCAGGTGGATATGCAGTCCATGCACACCACGCAGCGGCTATAGTCAATCCTGTGGTTCGCTGTGTCAATGCAGGAAGACTTGCAGCGTCTTCCGCACAGCCCGCAGTTCCGGCATTTGTCGGTGTCAATGACCGGCGCGAACAGACTGAAGCGTGACACGAGCCCGAGCAGCGAACCGACCGGACAGATGCTGTTGCACCATATTCTGCCCCATTTCCATGAGAGGATTGCCAGCAGTACGAACATCACGACGGCCACGATGAGGGTCAGCGTGCTCTTTACCCACACATCGGTGGTGTAGAACGCATAGCTGTCAAAATGCTCCGCAATCATCGCGAGCAGGTTGTTGCATCCCCTGTAAACCGGGGCGAACAACTCTGTCGCAATCCTTCCGTATGCGCTGTAAGGCTCGATCAGCACCGCTATAGACGTGGCTCCAAGTGCCATTATCGCGAAGAATACGACCAGAACAGTATATCTGAGTGCATTCAGCGGCCTGCGGTACTTGAGGCGGTAGAGATTCTTTTTCTTTGTCTTCCCGTGAATCCACGAGATGATGTCCTGCATCACTCCCAATGGGCAGATTACCGAGCAATAGACCCTTCCGAACAGCAGCGTGAGCAGCAGCAGTCCTGCCACAACGCCGAAGTTCAGCGCCAGCACCGCCGGAATGAACTGAATCTTTGCCATCCACCCGAGATAGAGGTGGACAACTCCCGTGAAGTCGAGGAAGAGGAGGGTGATGCAGATGAAGAAAACTGTCGCAAGGGCAATTCTGACTTTTCTGAGCATTTCTTGATGTTTCTAATCGTTAGCCATATCTGTCTCCCACAGCGTGGGGGACTACAAAAACACCGCAAAATTACTAAGAAACCTTCAAAAAATACACTTTCTTTACTGATTCTCCCGGAAATGTTGCCGGAAGCCGCTGTCAATTCCCGAGTTTTGCAGCTTCCGGCAAGATGTATTTATGCCACGTCGTCATCGACCATTTCCAACCTGCTGGCGATGATGTCCGTCCCGATTCGCTCAATTTTGTCGGCCCCGACATATTTGGTGTACCTGATGCGTCCGAACAAATGAACATTGCTGCCCTTGTCTATTTTCGTGAGATCAGCGATGTTCTTGCCCTCCCACGCTTCCACATTGTGCCAGCATGCCTCGACGATGTTCTCTCCGTCCTTGTTTCGGCTGACTCTGTTGGTCACGAGCGAAAAATGAAGTACCTTTCTTTCTCCGGCTTCCTGCATCCTTACGTTGCCCACAGTTCCCTGCAGCTCAACTCTGTTGATTGTTTCCATAATTCTGATTTATAATTAACGATTTGTTGTGTGCGGTTTCCGGAACACCGCAGCCCTGGTGCCCGCGGAACAGAGGCGTCCGTTCCTTTCGGGCAATGGCAAAGTACAGCAAAAAATTCTTGGCAGACAATGGTTTTCCTTCATCCGGTGTCGATTAATTTCTGTTTTTATATGTTTTTTCTTTTTCTTTAAGCCGCATATAAATTTTTTTTAACGTCGCGTATAAAAAAGAAATCAGCCGTGATGTTTTTTTTATCATCAAAAAATGATTATGATTTCAAAAAAGAGAAAAACTTTTGTCAGAAAGGAGTAATTATGCCACTGGCACTTGTTATTTTCGTCCGGTGTCGCCAATTTTGCAGCTGCGGAAACTCCGCAATAGAACTTTAGATTATGGGACGAGCGAAGAAAAAGAGACTGTGCATTGAATGTGGAAACCCGATTCCGGAAAGTAGGACTGACCGGCTTTACTGCTGTGACTCATGCAAGAACCACCACAACTACGAGACCCGGCAGGCGAGCAGGCAGAACCACGCTCTGGTGCTTGACATTCTTGCGGAAAACTATCGGATTCTTACAGACCTGCTACGGGGACGTGTGGAGAGCATAGGCGTTGCTGAACTGCTGTGCCGCGGGTTCAGCCCGGAGTTCATGACTTTTTGCCAGCGCCGCCCCAGATACAGTGAGTGCTGTTGCTTTGACATCCGCTATAATCTGACTGTAAGCAGAGTTTTCTCCATATCAAGAATTCACGGGTTGGGAAAAATTGAGTAACTTTGCAGTTTACTATATAATAAAGGTGCCGGTTATGAGAAAATTTGTATTTGTTGCGGGCGTGGCGCTCGCGTTTGTAACTTCTTGCAATATGGAAAATCCGCTTTTGACGGAGTCGAAGCTGCCTTATGGTGCTCCGCAGTTCGACAAAATCCGTAACGAGCACTATATGCCGGCCTTTGAGCAGGGAATTGCCGAGGCCAAGGCCGAGATTGATGCAATCACGGACAATCCGGAGGCACCGACATTTGAGAACACCGTGGAAGCCATGGAATATGCCGGACAGACACTTGAACGGGTGTCCGGGATATTCTTCAACCTTATGGAAGCCGACACGAATGATGAGATGCAGAAAATTGCCGAGGAGGTCTCTCCGAAGTTGAACGAATATTCCATGTACGTGTCTCTGAACGAGAAACTTTTCCAAAGGGTTAAGGCAGTCTACGAGAAAAGGGAGACTCTTGGCCTGGAGCAGGACCAGATGCGTATACTCGAAAACTCCTATCGCTCATTCGTGCGTAGCGGCGCTAATCTTGACGGCGCAGACAAGGCCGAGTATAGCCGACTTTCAGAGGAACTTTCGCTCGCGACTCTTTCTTTTAGCAAGAACGTGCTTGCCGCAACCAACGCATACACACTGAATGTGACCGATTCCACTCAGCTTGACGGACTTCCTGCATACGTGGTCGAGGCTGCTGCCGAGGCTGCAAAGGAAAAGGGACTCGATGGATGGGCATTTACGCTCGACTACCCGAGCTACGGACCTTTCATGAAATTCAGCAAGGTGCGTGATCTCCGCCGTCAGATGTATATGGCCTATAACACGCGGGCAATTTCCGGAGAGTTCAGCAATGTTGGGAATGTGAAGAAGATAGTTGACTTGCGCATAAAGATATCCAACATTCTCGGTTACAAGACTTATGCGGACTATGCTCTTGAGGAGAGAATGGCAAAGAACCCGCAGACTGTCAATGACTTTCTTGCGCAACTCGTGATTCCGTCGCTCCCGTTTGCAAAGGCCGAGGTCGCCGAGATTTTGGCCTATGCCAGGGAGAACGGCTTTGAAGACAATGAACTCATGCCGTGGGATTTTTCATATTGGTCTGAGCGCTATCAGGAGGCGAAGTATTCTCTTAATGAGGAACTTCTCAAGCCTTATTTCAGACTTGAAAGCTGCATTGACGCAGTCTTCGATCTCGCACACAGGCTATATGGCCTGAACTTTACGCTCCGCAGGGACATACCCGGTTATCACAAGGATGTTAAGGTATATGATGTCACTGACGGAGACGGCGTGCATAAGGCACTGTTCTATGCCGACTTCTTCCCGCGTGCGAGCAAGAGAGGCGGTGCGTGGATGACGGAGTTCCGCGGTCAGAGCATACAGAACGGCGTCGAGAAGAGGCCTTTCATAAGCATTGTGACCAACTTCAGCAAGCCTACATCGGCTTCCCCTTCACTTCTCACACATGACGAGTTTACCACTTTCCTTCACGAGTTCGGCCATGCCCTCCACGGCATTCTTGCAGAGGGACGCTATCCTTCAATCACGGGAACTTCGGTGGCACGTGACTTCGTTGAGCTCCCTTCACAGATTATGGAAAACTGGGGATTTGAGCCGGAATACCTCAATACATTTGCAAAGCATTATCAGACAGGAGAGAACATCCCGTCCGAACTCATAGACAAGATTGTTGCGGCAAAGAACTATCTTGCAGGCTACTCACAGGTTCGCCAGCTCCAGTTCGGACTGCTCGACATGGCCTGGCATTCACTCGCGAAGCTTCCGGAGACTGTGGATGTCCTTGGCTTTGAGAAGAAGGCTCTTGAGCCGTATGCAGTGAGCGTGACTGTGCCTGAAACCTGCATCTCAACCTCGTTCTCCCACATCTTTGCCGGAGGTTACTCTGCCGGCTACTACTCCTACAAGTGGGCGGAGGTTCTTGAGGCTGATGCCTTCTCCCTATTTGAGGAAAAAGGCATATTTAATACAGAAGTCAGTCACAGTTTCCGTGACAACATACTCTCTAAAGGCGACTCTGAGGATGCGGACGTGCTTTACCGCAACTTCCGCGGACACGACCCTCAGCCGGAGGCTCTCATGAAGAAGCTCGGGCTTGTACGGAAATAGACTTGTGGGTCCCGGCTGCCGGAGACGGAGAAAGAAACAAACAGGAAAGGAACGTCACTATGAAAGAGAAGCTTCTTGGGAAAAATATTGCTGAATTGCAGGAAGTTGTGCTGTCGCTCGGGCTGCCGAAGTTCACAGCCGGGCAGATCGCGCAGTGGATGTACCGGAAGAAGGTGCGGTCAATAGATGAGATGACCAATCTTTCAAAGGCCGCGCGTGCAAGGCTTTCCGAAAGCTATGACCTCGGACTCGTGGAGCCGGTGAGCGTACTCTCTTCAGCTGACGGGACAAAGAAATACCTGTTCCCTGTCTTTGAAAAGGGCGAGGACTCGGCAGTTGAGGCCGTGATGATTCCGGACGGAGACAGGGCCACACTATGCGTCTCCTCTCAGTCAGGATGCCGGATGGGCTGTAAGTTCTGCATGACTGGCAGACAGGGATTTCACGGAAATCTTACGGCAGGGGAAATCATCTCGCAATTCCTTTCGATTGACGAAAGCGACGCTCTGACCAACACCGTTTTCATGGGAATGGGCGAGCCTCTTGACAACTACGACAATGTGATGCGAGCGATAGAGATTCTGACGGCGGAATGGGGCTTCGCATGGAGTCCCAAGCGCATAACTGTCTCTACGATAGGCGTTCTGCCGAATCTTAAGCGGTTTCTTGATGACTGTCGCTGTCACATCGCGGTCAGCCTTCATGACCCGTTCCCGGAGGAACGCCTGACCATGATGCCGGCCCAGAAGGCGTGGGCAATCACAGAGGTGGTGCGTCTGCTTGGAAAATATGATTTCAGCGGGCAGAGACGGGTCAGCTTCGAGTACACCATGTTTGCCGGCTTCAACGACACTCCACGCCATGCCGATGCGCTGATAAGGTTGCTGAAGCATCTCGAATGTCGCGTGAATCTGATACGGTTCCATCAGATACCGGATTTTCCGTACCACACGTCATCGCCGGCAGTGATGGAGGCTTTCCGCAAGCGTCTGAACGATGCCGGGATCGTGGCAACCCTGAGGGCTTCGCGCGGTGAGGACATACTTGCTGCCTGCGGGCTGCTTGCCGGGGAACACGCCTCGCGTGCGGGGAGTGCTGGCGGAACTGGGGACGGAAGCCCGGCTATGGAAAAAATGACAGAATGTAGAAATGATTGATATGAAACGTTTTGTGCCTTTTTTCTTTGCGTTTGCGGTCATCATTGCCGCATCGGTGTCTTTCAACGAATCGTCGGCTCGGCGTCCGGATTCGCGAAGGCTGTATTTCGGCCGTAGCGTCGCTCCGGTTGAGGATTCCATAGTCATAGAGAGGATGAAGGTGCGCCTCGACTCTATCCGGCAGTATAGGCCGACCGTGGCTCTTGTGATGAGCGGCGGAGGTGCGAAGGGCGCTGCCCACATCGGTGTGCTGCATTATCTCGACTCTCTCAAGATACCTGTCGATGTCGTGCTCGGGACCAGCATCGGCGGCCTGATGGGTGGGTTGACTTCAATGGGCTACAACTACCGTGAGATAGACACGCTCATCCGCAGCCTTGACTGGAATGCCCTCATGCGTGACAAGCTTCCGAGGGAGTACATCTCCTACAACCGGATGAAATACAAGGAAAAGTATCTTGTGTCTATGCCTTTCTACTACACCAGCGAAACCACCGATGTTGAACCGGCCGAGAGACATAGTGCGAACATACGTCTCGACGCGGATGATGAACACGAGCGCAACATACTGAAGGAGAATCTTTTGGGGAGCCTCCCTTCGGGATATGTCTACGGACAGAATATTTCAAACCTTTTCAGTTCTCTGACTGTCGGCTATCAGGATCCTATGGATTTCATGGATCTTCCTATTCCGTACGCCTGTGTCTCGACAGACCTGAGTTCGGGAAAGACGAAAGTCTGGTATGATGGCCCGATTAACGTTGCGTTACGCTCCACGATGTCGATTCCCGGTGTGTTCACTCCGGTCAAATATGAGAATTATGTCCTCGTTGACGGTGGAATGAGGGACAATTACCCGACGGACATAGCCAAACAGCTCGGAGCGGACATAATAATCGGCGTTGATGTGACGACCCCTCCTAAACCGGATGCTAAGATCCGCAACCTCGGTGACGTGATTTCAAGCAGCATGGACATGTTGGAGAGGGAGGTCTATGAAAGGAATGTATATATCCCGGATGTTTCCATACGTCCGGATCTTATGGGACTGAATATGCTCAGTTTCTCCAAAGAGAACATAGACAAACTGATACGCAACGGATACGAGGCCGCAAGGCAGAAAGACTCTGTTCTGGTTGCCATAAAGCGCAGAGTGGGGGATGACTCGTTGCGACTGGCCAAACCGCACGCCATAAACCTCCGCAAACGCCCTGTCATGGTCGGCAATGTGAACCTTATCGGAGAGAACGCAGCCGCGGCGAAGATAATCAAGAAAAAGATAGGCATATATCCCGGAGACACGATTTCATACGACCGCATCTCCCATGCCATAGCGCAGATTTACGCCACCGGAGCATACGACTATGTCTCTTATGAACTGCATGGAAAGAAAGAGCCTTTCGATCTGGAAATTACCTGCAAGAAAGGTCCTGTACACCAACTCGGCATCGGAATGCGGGCAGACACGGAGGATTTTGTGACGGCGGTCTTCAATATAGGTTTGTTTGCCAACAGGATTCAGGGCTCGACGCTCAACCTTGATACGAAACTTGGCATGAATCCCGAATTCAAACTCCGTTATTCTTACGACGCACCCAAGATACCGACGATGAATGCTTCTGCGTCAGTGAGGTGGAGCTCTGCAAGAGTGTTCTCCGATCGTAACGACTGGCCGATGTTCGACCTTCTTTCTTCGCGGCAGGAGGTCTTTATCTCGGGATTGAAGTGGTCCTATTTCGACGTAAGGCTCGGACTGCGTAACGACCTCTTCTATGACAATACGGCAAATCCTTATCTTATCAATTATTTTGGCTCGCGCTATAGGACAATGGAAATGCTGACGAACTACTCTTCCGTTTTCATTGACGGAATGGTTGATACGTTTGACCGTGGCTATTTCCCGACAAAGGGCGTGAAGGCAGGCATTTCATACAGTTGGCTCTTTACTGACTATGTAAACTCTTTAAAGGAAAACAATCTCCATACGGTAAACCTTGATTTCAAGGCTGTTGTCCCTGTTGGGAAGGTGTTTGCGTTCATTCCTTCAATAAATGCGCGCTGCCAGTTCGGCGCGAAGCCACCTGTCGTGTTTACGAATGCTGTGGGAGGTCAGATTAGCGGACGCTATTTTGACCAGCAGCTTTCTTTTGCGGGGATACCGAAACTTATGTTCCTTGAACGGAATCTTGGCCTGGCGAAGGCTGACCTGCGTTTCAATGTCGCGAAGAACCATTATCTGACAGGTACCGCCAATTACCTCTACACCTTTGATTCATTCCAGGACCTGAAGTCCGGCAGAGGCATGTACGGATTTGCCATCGAATACTCCTACAACACTATTTTCGGCCCGATTACGGCAAACGTCAACTGGTCGGATGTCATTCATAGGGTAGGTCTCTATCTGAGTTTCGGCTATAATTTCTGATGGCTATGTCTGAGACTGCTGCAGTTCAGAAGGTTCTTTCGCGCCTGCGTAACCAGTGTTCCCGTCGCGAGTATTGTGTTTCCGATGTTCGTGAAAAGGCAATGAAAGCTCTTGACGGGGATGAGAATGCCGCGGAAACGGTCGTGGAATCGCTGAAAAGGGACAAATATGTCGATGACAGTCGATATTGTGCGGCATACGCCCGCGAGAAAGCTTCTATTTCCGGATGGGGTGCCGTGAAGATTCGTTATATGCTGTCCCATAAGGGCTTGTCTCGTGAAGATATTGATGCGGGAATTGCCGAAATTGATGAGAACGGAGCCTCCGCAAGGCTTGAGAAACTGTTGGCGGCAAAGTTTCGGACACTGAAGGATGACCCACAGCGGAAGCTGAAGTTGCTCCGTTTTGCCCTCGGGCGCGGCTATCAGTACGACGAAGTGTCGGCTGCCCTGAGTCATATCGAGAAGGGCGCCGAATATGAAGAAATATGATGTTTACAACCAATGACTTATGAACTACAGAAAACTTACTGAAAATGAAGTGGCGACGCTGGAGTCGCAAGCGTGCTCGGCTGTAGATTGGGCGAAGATTGATGTTTCAGAGGACTTTTCGACTGAATTCGTGAAATCCGTGCGTTTCTCCGGCGACATAAGGCTCGGCTCTTTCAGAAAGGAATTTACGCTTCCGGGCGGGATGAAGAAGCATTCGGGGCTCTATCATGCTACGTTGCATAATGTTACGATAGGGGACGACTGCTGCATAGAGAATGTGAAGAACTATATCGCGAACTACGAAATAGGTCATGACACGTTCATCGAGAATGTCGACATAATCCTGACGGACGGAGTGTCATCGTTCGGAAACGGAGTGGAGGCGTCTGTCCTCAACGAGACCGGAGGGCGTGAGGTCGTCATCTTTGACCGCCTTACTGCACAGACGGCATACATCATGGCACTCTACCGGCACCGTCCGGAACTCATTGAGGAGCTGAAGAAACTCATAGGAAAATATGTCGACGGCGTCTCCTCTTCAATGGGACACATCGGAGCACACGCCACGATTGTCGATGCGGGCTACCTTAAGAACGTGAAGGTCGGGGACTTCTGTAAGATTGAAGGCGCGGCACGGCTGAAGAACGGAAGCCTCAATTCCAATGAAGTGGCTCCGATACACATTGGCGTGGGCGTGATTGGCGATGACTTCATCGTGTGCAGCGGCTCGTCTGTCGAGGACGGCGTGACATTTTCCCGCTGTTTCATAGGACAGGCCTGTCATCTCGGACACAACTATTCCGCTTCCGATTCGCTCTTTTTCAGCAACTGCCAGGGCGAGAACGGCGAGGCCTGCGCAATCTTTGCCGGTCCCTACACCGTCACCCACCACAAGTCAACGCTTCTTATTGCCGGGATGTTCTCGTTTATGAACGCCGGCTCGGGCTCGAACCAGAGCAACCACATGTACAAGCTTGGACCTATCCATCAGGGAATCATGGAGCGAGGCGCGAAGACCACCTCCGATTCCTACATCCTCTGGCCGGCCAAGGTGGGCGCGTTCTCTCTTGTGATGGGCCGTCATGTCAGCCATCAGGACACTTCGAACCTGCCTTTTTCCTACCTTATTGAGAATCAAGGCACTTCCTACATAATGCCGGGCGCAAACCTGAAGTCTGTCGGCACCATCCGCGACGCGAAGAAATGGCCGCAACGGGATGCCCGCAAGGATCCGGACAAGCTCGATATGATAAACTACAACCTCCTGAGCCCGTACACCGTGAATAAGATGCTCAACGCGATTCACATCCTGCAGGAACTTCAGCGTACGGCAGGAGAGAATTCTTCCGTCTACTCCTACCAGAGCGGTGTAATCAAGCGCAGTTCGCTGCAGAATGGCTTGAAATACTATGGTCTCGCCATCGACAAGTTTCTCGGCAACTCGTTCATAACAAGGCTGATGAATTCCTCATTTGGAAATATGGACGAACTGCATAAGGAGCTTGAACCCGAGTCTTCTACGGGGCTTGTTCACTGGGTGGATCTGTCGGGTCTGATTGCTCCGCGTTCCGCCGTCGAGAAGCTTATGGACAGGATTCAGAACAGGGAAATGGAGACCGTTGACGACATAACTGCCGGATTTTCCGAAATTCATGGGAAATACTACGACTACGAGTGGACATGGGCATATAGGATTATCCGTGAATATTACGGAATCGACCTTTCGAAGGCCTCGGCCGATGAAATGCTCGGTCTTGTCGAACGTTGGAAGACTTCCGTGACGGCTATTGACAACATGGTTTATGAGGATGCACGCAAGGAGTTCGGCCTTTCGGCGATGACAAGTTTCGGAGCGGACGGTGGAGAGGCTCGTCGTCTTCAGGACTTCGAGCAGGTGCGCGGTTCAAGCTTTGAATCGAATTCGTTCGTCATGTCAATCCGCGAGCATATAGATGTGAAGTCGAAACTCGGCGCGGCAGCTGCGGACAGGATTAGGGAGGTGTTGTGAGATGAGAAAGTTCAGGAGAAAAAGGTCTGTAGCCGAAACTGATAATTATAAGCCTGAAACAGAGGAAGAAAATGTTGACGCATGTAGCGAGAATGTAGAAAGGGGGAAATATATATTGATTGCGGATAGCGGGGCTACAAAGTGCAGTTGGGCTGCAATCGGACCGGACGGGGAGGTTAAATTGTTTGACACTCCGGGAGTAAACTTGGCAGTAAATTCTCCGGAGGCGATTTCTCTTGCAGTACATTCTGTTTTTGTGCAGTTCCCATTGCAGTACCCGTTGGAGTGGCACCTTGTTTCATTGGGGGCAGATGAAAAGGGGAAGCTTGGATTTGTAATAGAATGTGTTACGGAAATATGGATTTATTCTGCCGGGGCGACGTCGGACGAAACGACAGAACTTGTGAAGTATGCTTTCGGTGCGATGTTTCCGAATGCGGAGGTGAACGTTCTCTCCGACATTTTGGGTGCGGCTCGTGCCGTGTGCGGTTCTGAATCTGGAATTGTGGGAATATTGGGTACCGGCTCGAATAGCTGTTTCTATGACGGGGAAACTATTGTGAAACAGGGATTTGGCGGAGGATATGTCCTTGGTGACGAAGGCTCCGGAGCCTGGTTTGGAAAGCGACTGCTGTCCGATTTCATCCGAGATCTGCTGCCGGAGGAAATGACAGAGGCCCTGCAAAGGGAACATTCGCTTGACTATCAGACAATAGTGGAGAATGTCTATCGCGCAGAGGCTCCAAGCCGCTACCTCGCGTCTTTTTTCCCTTTCCTCCTCAAATGGGCGAAGGCTGTAACGGAAGGAACACCCGTTGATCGAAAGAAACCGAGCGGGCATGAATATGCCGCGGCCCTTCTTCGCGAGGGAATAGGTGAATTTCTTGACAGGTGCATAGCGGGGCGCTACGACTCTCACGTTCATTCCCTAAACCTTTGCGGCTCAGTGGCGTGGTTCTGCCGTGATATGATTGCCGAATGTGCCGCAGCCCGTGGGATGGTTCTTGGCAAGATAGTGAAGTCACCGATAGACGGACTTGTTGCCTATCATTCCTTGCGAATATTGAGTAAGTGACCATGAAAGTAAGTGAGCATGAAAGTAACTGAACAGCCATCAAATTACAACAGTCTGGACACGATGTCTACAGAGGAGCTTCTTGAAGGCATCAACAATGAGGACTGCCGTGTCCCGGAGGCCGTTGGGGAGGCAATCCCGGAGATAGGGATGCTTGTGGACGGCATTGTGGAACGAATGAAGCAGGGCGGCCGGCTTTTCTACATAGGTGCCGGCACCAGCGGTCGCCTCGGAGTTGTGGACGCCTCTGAAATCCCGCCCACTTTCGGCGCACCGTTCGATCTTGTAATCGGTCTCATCGCAGGAGGTGACGGAGCCATTCGAAAGGCTGTCGAAGGTGCCGAGGACGATCCGGAGCAGGGCTGGAAGGACATTGAGGCCTTTTCCCCGACACGTCAGGACACGGTTGTCGGCATAGCTGCCTCGGGAACCACCCCGTATGTGATCGGTGCTGTGACGGCCGCCCGCAATAATGGCCTTCTCTCCGCCTGTATCACCTGCAATCCGGACACGCCTCTTGCCTTGGCTTCCGAGATTCCGATTGTAGCAGTCGTGGGACCCGAATTCGTCACCGGAAGCACCCGCATGAAGGCCGGCACTGCCACAAAGCTGATTCTTAACATGATTTCCACAGCCACGATGATACGTCTCGGTCACGTCCGTGGCAACCGAATGATTGACATGCAGTTGACCAACGCCAAACTCATCGATCGCGGCACCCGTATGATAATGTCCGAAACCGGTCTTCGTGACTACGACCGCGCCCGCGACCTTCTCCTTGAGCACGGCTCTGTCCGCAATGCCGTAGCCGCATACGGGAACTCAAGATAACAGAACAAAAATTAGACGATTTTTTAGTATCTTTGCCTCCGCTGCTGACACACAGGTATTCATTAAGGAAAACTTCAGATTTGGTTTCCTGACACTAATTTATTAAAAGGAATGAAATTAAAGACATTCTTCTCCGCGCTCGCTCTTACTGCGGCGATTGCGCTGCCCGCAGCCTCAAAGGCTGATTCTTCGATTCCGAGACCGGAATACCCGCGTCCTCAGTTTGAACGTGCCGATTGGGTTAATCTCAACGGCGAATGGACCTTCTCGATTGACAATGTTGCGTCAGGCTATGAGAAAGGATTCTTCAAATCGGACGGATTTGACGGAAAAATTCTCGTGCCGTTCTCTCCGGAGAGCAAGCTTTCGGGAGTCGGACACACCGATTTCATTGAAGGTGTGTGGTATCATAGGAATATAACCGTACCTGCGGAATGGGACGGAAGGAACATTCGTCTCAACTTCGGCGCTGTGTATTATAAATCAGAGGTTTATATCGACGGAAAGCTCGTCGGACGTCATTTCGGCGGCACTAGTTCCTTCTCGTTCGACATCACTCCGTTTGTGAAAGCCGGACAGACGCACTCTCTCGTCGTTTACGCCACCAGCGACCTCCGCAGCGGCAAGCAGCCGGCCGGAAAGCAGTCTCTCAAGCTCTATTCGATGACATGCAATTATACCCGCACCACAGGCATCTGGCAGACCGTGTGGATGGAGCCGGTCAGCGACGGTGGCTTGAAGCAGGTGCAGGTGGACACTGACATTGATCAGGGACAGATTGTCGTGAAGCCGCTCTTTTTCCAGGAGGGCAAGTCCACGCTCAAGGTCACTGTCACAGACCCGACAGCACCGAAGAAGCCGGTGGCACAGAAGACAGTCGTTGCCACCAACAACTCCGTGGTAGTGCTGCCGATGAAGAAGTTCAGAACCTGGAGCCCGGAGGATCCGTTTCTCTATGATGTTAAGTACCAAGTTATTGACGTAACAGGCAAAGTCATCGACGAGGTCAGCTCCTATCTCGGAATGCGCAAGGTTCACCTTGAGGGGAACAAGATATATCTCAACAACAGCCCTCGCTACCAGAGGCTTGTCCTCGATCAGGGCTACTACCCGGACAGCCAGTGGACGGCACCTTCCGATGAGGCGCTGCGCCATGACATCGAACTTTCGATGAAAGCCGGATTCAACGGAGCGCGTCTTCATCAGAAGGTCTTCGAGGAGCGTTTCCACTATTGGGCCGACAAACTCGGCTATCTCACCTGGGGAGAGAGTTCAAACTGGGGAATGGACTCCAACCAGCCTGAGACCGCGAGGAACTTTATCACCGAGTGGGGAGAGATCATAGTCCGCGACCGCAACCATCCTTCAATCATTGTCTGGACTCCTACAAATGAGGAATGGTCACCGGACAACATCCAGTTCCCGCGCTTCATGGAGGATGTCTATGCGCTCACCAAGCAGCTCGACCCTACCCGTCCTGTCAGCGGAGCCAGTGGCGGTGTCATAGTGAAAACCGACATTTGGACCGGTCATGGCTATGCCCAGGATCCGGAGAAGTTCCGCAAGGATGTCTGGAACGACGGCAAGCTCTTCACCTACAAGAGCCGCAATCACGAGAAAACCGGCGGTCTCTATTCAAGAAACTACGGCTTCTCACATGATGCGATTGCCGGAACTTACGATTTTCCGGAGTATGACGGCAAGATGCCTTATGTATTTGATGAATATGGCGGAATCAAATGGACGAACGAGGAGGATATGAAGCAGGCCGCCAACAATCAGGGCGTTTCATGGGGCTACGGCAACTCTCCGCGCTCACTTGAGGAGTTCTACACCCGTCTCGAAGCCCTCACTGACGTGCTCCTGTCACTTTCGGACTACATTTGTGGCTACTGCTACACCCAGCTCACCGATGTCGAGCAGGAGCAGAACGGCCTCTACTACTACGACCGCAGCGAGAAGTTTGACATGGAGCGCATCCATGCCGTGTTCTCCAAGGTCCCGGAGGGCTATAAATAGACAGAAAATCAGTTACAATTAATTACATATCATTATGTTAAAGGTAAATATGGGAGGCTGCGGCTCCTTTGTAAATGCCGCGGAAGTTAAGGAATACACACAGAAGGCTGTCGAGGCTCTCAAGGTTCTTGAAGACGAAACCGGGGCGGGAAATGATTTCCTCGGATGGAAGCACCTGCCGTCACAGACTCCGGAGTCGCTCATCGCCGAGTGCGAGGCCATCCGCGACGATTGGAAGAAGAAGGGAGTTGACCTTGTCGTTGTAATCGGAATCGGCGGTTCATACCTTGGGGCAAAGTGCGCCCTTGAAGCTCTGTCACATTCTTTTGCAAAGCAGCTCGCTGACAAGGGAGGGGCTCCTGAAATCGTTTTTGCAGGAAATAACCTTTCTGAGGAATATATTGCCGAACTGATGGATCTCGTCGCTGAGCGCAATGTTGCAACGGTGGTGATTTCAAAGTCCGGCACAACCACGGAGCCGGCAGTCGCGTTCCGCATCATCAAGCAGTACATAGAGAATAAGTACGGCACGGCCGAGGCAGCACAGCGCATCGTTGCCGTTACCGACGCCCACAGAGGCGCGCTCAAATCGCTTTCTACTCAGGAGGGTTACAGGACATTCGTCATCGAGGACAATGTCGGAGGCCGCTTTTCGGTGCTCACTCCGGTTGGACTTCTCCCGATTGTTCTTGCGGGATTTGACGTTCGCAAGATGCTTGAGGGCGCTGCGGCGATGGAAAAGGCATGTGCGGTTCCTTCGGAGGAAAACCCTGCGCTTCAGTATGCCGCAATGAGAAACCTCCTTCACGCAAAGCACGGCAAGGCAGTCGAGATCCTCGTCTCCTACAATCCTAAGCTTCAGTATCTTGGCGAGTGGTGGAAGCAGCTCTACGGCGAGTCCGAGGGTAAGGACGGCAAGGGTATATTCCCGGCATCCGTAAGTTTCACAACTGACCTTCACTCAATGGGACAGTACATCCAGGACGGCGTTCGCATGCTCATGGAGACGGTCGTCACCGTGGAGAAGGCGCAGCGCAGCGTTGTAATCGAGAGCGATGCACAGAACCTTGACGGTCTGAACTTCCTCGCCGGGAAGCATGTGGAGGAGTGCAACGCCATGGCTGAACTCGGAACAAAGCTCGCGCACATCGACGGCGGCGTGCCTCAGCTTGGCGTAAGCATCGAGAAGATTGACGAGTATAATCTCGGGGAGGTCTTCTACTTCTTCGAGAAGGCCTGCGGAATTTCGGCCTATATTCTTGGAGTTAATCCGTTCAACCAGCCTGGCGTGGAGGCTTACAAGAAGAATATGTTTGCGCTGCTTAATAAGCCTGGCTATGAAGAGGCCGGTGCCGCACTAAGGAAACGGATTTAATAAAAGGCGATCTGCTGCGTTGCACGCCTTGTCAAAATCCTCACAACCATTAGGTTGCTGCGGTATTTGACTTCACCGTGCGCCTTGCATCTCATCCTTTTATTGAAATCCTTTGACTTAGTGTTTTAAAAGCGAGCTGCGGCGTTGCGCGGTCCGCCAGAATCCTCTTGGACAAGATATTTACTGTTATAGTATGGAAAAAAAACAACTGTATCCGTTGAAGTTCATCCCCATCGCGTCAAGGCGCGTGTGGGGAGGGAACTCTTTGATTAAGGTTCTTGGGAAGGACTTCGTGGAGGCCGACGAGGACGGAAACGAGGTTCATCTGACGGAGAACGATCTCATCGGGGAGAGTTGGGAACTTGCCGACATGGGTGAGCAGGATTCTCTCGTGAGCAACGGCTGGCTTGCCGGCAATTCGATAGGGGACATTATGGAAACCTATCTCGACAGGATTACCGGAGACTCGGCATACGCATGGTTCGGGCGTCAGTTCCCTCTCCTGATAAAGTTTCTCGACATCCATCAGAAGCTTTCCGTTCAGGTCCATCCGGACGATAAGGTCGCCGAACAGAGATACGACTCGCTAGGAAAGGCCGAGATATGGTATATCCTCGACGCCGAACCGGATGCTAAGGTCTACATGGGATTCAAACACGAAACTTCCGCGCAGGAGTTCTACGATGCCTGCAAGGCCGGCACCGCGCACGAATTGCTGAACGTCATTCATCCAAAGAAGGGTGACGCCATATTCATCACTCCGGGGACTGTTCATGCCGCCGAAGGGGGAATACTCGTGGCTGAGATTCAGGAGTCATCTGACCTTACTTTCCGCCTCTACGACTGGGGACGCGAGAACAATCCTGCAACGGCACGCAAGATGCATCTGGAGGAGGCCATAGACCTAATCAATTTCGATAAGTACGACCCTTCCCTCTATCACCCGGCATCTTCAATGGATGACACTAAGGTGAACAACACTCTCGTCCAGTGCCCGCAGTTTACGGTGAACAAGCTCAATCTCAGGGATGCTCTGCGCATCAGCCAGGAACAAATCGGAAGCTATATTGTCTACGTCTGCGTCAGCGGCTCGGCGGCCATCAATGTTCCTAAAGTTCCTGTCTTCGACGACAGTAAGGCAGTGGCGGCGTTCGGCACGGACGCGATGGACATCTACGCGTTCCGCAAGGGCGATACGATACTTGTTCCTGCCGACATGCCGGACTTCTATCTCGTTCCGACCGCTCCCGGCACGGTGCTTCTCGAAGCCACCGACGGTTTGCGTGAAGACGTCGACGAGTACATCAATCCCGATGTCCCTGCCGAACTCCCGGAGGAGTAGACAATCAAAACCGTTATGGAAGAAGTAAGAATCGACAAATTTCTTTGGTCAATACGTGCCTACAAGACGCGTAGCGAGGCTACAGATGCGTGCAACGGAGGCAAGATTCGTCTTAATGGAGCCGACGTGAAGCCGTCCAAGGCAGTTCATCGCGGCGACACCATTGCCGTGCGCAAGGGACCTGTGACCTACACATATAGGGTCATTGAACTCGTTGACAAACGCCAGGGGGCAAAGACCGTCCCGCAGTTCGTCGACAATCTCACTCCGCAGTCCGAAATGGACAAGCTCCACGCTCCTGTGGAAACATTTTTCCTCAAACGGGACCGTGGTGCCGGCCGTCCGACAAAAAAAGACCGCCGCCAGATGGATTCGCTTTGGGATGCGCTGGAATCTGCCGACGAGGATTGAACCTTTTAGAAAAATGAGTATTATGGCCGGTCTGCTTACACTTCGTAAGTAGACCGGTATTGTATACTTTCAGTTATGAAACAGATTTGCATTGTCTGGAAGAAACTGTTTTTGTGAATCGTTGTGTTTCAAACATTTTTTTGAACTTAAAAAGTGAAAGTTCTGATTTATTTTATATATCTTTGCTACTGCATACAGAAGAGTTAGTGTTTTATTCCCCGATTCGGGGTAGTGGTTTTATATGAAAAAAATCTTTAGAATGGCAATCCTCCTTATGGGGGGGGCAACGATATTAGCGTGCTCAAACAAGACGCTTGACCCGGATTCCGGGCTCGCGAAGTTGGAAATCAGGTCGGCCGTGTGGTCTGCCGCTGAAAATCCCGGAAGCTACACATTCTGGTTTTCCCCGACTGAGGGACTTGAGGACATCAAGGCTATGACCCTCGCCGATGACTACGTAAAGGTGGTCGTCGGGGAACTCGGAGAAGACATCAGTCTCGATTCAGAGGGTACGCTCCTTTCTTACGGAAAATATAACGTTCAGACATCTACGCTGGCAGAATTTGCCTCCGCGGAGCTTTCCATAACGCTTCCTTCCGAAAACACGGTGAAACTTTCAGCGCGGGTGTCAGATGTGGAAGGTAACGGATTCACCGTGGACTTCCATGGGTTCTGCACCAAGTGTCCAGTAGAGCCGGAGCCGACAAGAACGCTCAAACTTGACCGTCAGGTCTTCTTTCGCTACTATCGCGATCTTAATGCCATTTCCGGTCTAAGGGATTACTACATAGCACTTTCCAATGTGCCATACAAGATCAGCAACGGCAACGTCTCCCTCACTAGTGCCGGCTACATCGTGGCTATAGAGCTTTGCGCCGTCCAGAGCACGGATTCCAAGCTGAAGCTTCCGACGGGTACATATTCACTCACCGGCCGCTACTCCGACCGCAGTTGGATTCTCGGCAACACAGTCGTCGTCCACTACAACAGCTCGCAGTCAAGTGACGCCACCTATTATCTCTGTGACGATGTCACCATTTCCGAGGACAACGGAACTTACACCATACGCACGACCTTTCAGGACAGCGACCTCGGCTTGACAGCCATCGAGTATGTCGGCAATATTGATGAGGCCGAGGACTGGTCCGCGCTCTACGATTAATGATGGGGTAAAAAAGTATCAAATGTTTATATAATTTATTAAAACTGTTCGTTATGAAAAACACGAAAAGATTCGCTGTGCGGACATTCGTTGTGTCCGCGCTTGCAGTGGCAGGCCTTTTTACTGCCTGCGACAAGAACGAACCGGAGCCGACTCCGGGAACAAAAGAGCCTGGTGGTGAGACTGTTACCTGGCCTAAGGCAGCAGAGGGCATTGCCAACCAGTACCAATATAATGGTGCTGAGTTAGTTGATATAAAGAATGTCGTGTATGATTATTCCGAAGAAGCCGGCGCTTATTGCCTTGCATTTTCCACGGTTGAAGGAGAGAATTCTGTCGAGGGCGTCTTGAAGGGTGATGCAAAATCTGTTGTCCTGGTGATTCCGACCCTTGACGGGGCTGTTGACACGACAAAGGCTTTCGGCTTCACTCTCGGTGACGGCAAGGAACTGAGTGTTATGAACAGTGTACTTTCAGGAAAGGAACACTCTGTCAAGATTTCGGCAACTCTCAAGGACGAGACGCACGTTGCGGTCAACATCGAGTATATCGGTGAGACTCCGGATAGCCCGTATTTCTTCCTCCAATATGACGGTGAAGCCGTGAAGGAGGCTCACGAGATTGTCCTTGGCAATCAGATGATGCGCGAGGATGGCACGATAACCGACATTAAGTCCGTTCATGGGGTCATTGGGCACTCGACATACGGTTCCATGATCAACTTGTGCTTCTATGACACCGAGGCCGATTCTGAAGAGGATGCGAGTGCGTTGTCTCCTGCGCTCGTCGTGGCTTTCCCTGATGGTACGGAGAACGTTGATTTCTCGACCATTGATCAGGCATTTGTTGTTCAGGCCGGCAAGGATTTCGAATATATGTACGATCCGGACGCACCGGTGGCAGCCAGCGGAAGTTTCTCATTTAATGAGAACGCGACTGACGGGACATGCGGCATTTCGCTTGATTTGACCGTTGGTGACAAGTCCGTGAAGCTTGCCTACGAAGGGGGCGTATATGTCTATTTTTCTTCAATGAACTCTCTTGAGATTGACTTTGATGAAACGGAACTTAACCCTGATGTGAATGTTCTTTTCCGCGAAGTCAAGGATGGAAAATGCCGCCTTGTGCTTGGAAGCAACGAGGATGCGACAACTCCGGAAGAGTTGAAGAATGGTCGGTATGCCATTTCTGTCACACTTCCTTCCGACGGACTCGATGATGAATACGATATTTCGGAGGCAACAGACTGCGTTGTCGAGGTGTATGACTACCAGAATTTCACCACGACTGTGTATGATAGGGAGCACCTTGGAGAGGATGGCGTGATTGCCGTGTACACGGACCCTAACAAAGACGGGGAAAACCTTTACCTCCATCTTGAAGGACTTGAGTTTGCAAATGGTCTCTACATTGACGGGGACTATTATGGCGCTGTCACTGACACTGAGATTCCTGATCTCACGCCGGTGAAGCCGTTCACTCCGACTATCACCATCACCAATGAGGATGGAAGTCAGGTGCTGTTTCAGGAGACCATTACGAGAATGGAGGTTTGTCATTTCAATGAGATGAGAGACTTCGCCGGTCAGTATGTTACCGGATATGGTTTTTATTTCGTGAATGCAAAGTCTGAGTCGGATGTGGATACGGACAAATATCCGAACACTCCGTTGTTTATCCTTCCGGACAGCGCTTTCGGAAAGGATGATTATGACCTGTTCGCCGCATGTGGAGCCACTGGTGATGCCTTGAATTGGTCAATAGCATTCAACAATAGTAATCTCAGTGCTTCTGCCCCCGGCTCGTATGCACAGGGAACTTATGGATATTGCGCCATGAGTCGCTTTATCAATCGTCTTCCTGATTATGCTGTCGTCACGACAAAGAAAGATGGCAGCAATTGGGATTTCAAGCTTGTTCTCAAAGACTATGGTTGTTTTACAATGTATGATGAGACAACGAAATCGGGTACCAAGAATGTCCTTACCATCGAGTGGCATGGTCCTGCAACAAAGTACTCAGGAACGAAGTACACGAATACTCTTACCGACCAGGACTATTAACAGCCATCGTGCATTAGCACGTGACTGAAACCAGAACTATTCAGACGGCGCAGCGGCCAAGGGCCGCACGCCGTCTGCACTATGTCCGGACGGGACAGGGATGTCCCCTCCGGAGCCAAATGGCCGCCGAGGTGGCGGTTGAAGTAATAATAGGAATATGATAAAAAAACTCATTGCAACTCTGACCCTTGTCCTGATTGTGGTCGCCTCGGCATTCGCACAGGACCATCAGGTCACGGGAACGGTCACAGACTCTGCGGGAGAACCGGTAATCGGGGCTTCCGTGCTGATTGGAGGTACAAAGGACGGCACCTTTACGGACGTAGACGGAAACTATAGCCTTACAGTCGCTCCGGATGCCGTGCTCACGGTCTCCTCAATCGGGTTCCAGACGCAGGAAGTCCCTGTGGGCGGACGTTCTCTCATCAATATCACGCTGAACGATGATTCGCAGGCACTTGAAGGAACGATAGTCGTGGCCTTCGGTACGGCGAAGAAGGATGCCTACACCGGTTCCGCGGCCGTCGTCAAGTCCGATGACATCGCCCGTTCACAGCAGTCAAACGCCGCACAGGCTCTCGTTGGAAAGGTAGCCGGAGTGCAGTTGACCAACACTTCGGGGCAGCCTGGCTCGTCCCCGTCAATCCGAATCAGGGGATTCAGCTCACTCAATGCTGGAAATGACCCTCTTTGGGTCGTTGACGGGATGCCTTACTCCGGAGATCTCGGCAACATCAATCCTTCCGACATTGAGTCCATGACCGTCCTCAAGGACGCCGCCTCCAACTCCCTCTATGGAGCAAGGGGTGCAAACGGCGTCGTAATAGTCACGACCAAGAAGGCAAAGTCGAGGAATGCGGTAGTCACGCTCGATGCGAAGTGGGGTGTGAACTCCCGTGCGACTCAGGACTATGAGTACATAAAGGACCCGGCACAGTTCTACGAACTCCAGTACAACGCTCTCCGCAACTACTACCTCAGCAGCGGTTTCACCGCCACCGAGGCGCATGCGAAGGCCAACAGTGTCGTTGCAGGCTCAGCCGATGACGGAGGTCTTGGCTATCAGGTGTTTAATGTGCCTGATGGTCAGGAGTTTATCGGAATCAACGGCAAGGTGAACCCGGCGGCAACTCTCGGACGCCGTCTTGTCTACAAGGGACAAGAATATTGGCTCCAGCCGGACGACTGGACTGCGGCGGCTTTCCGCAACTCCCTGCGTCAGGAGTACAACGCCAACGTTGCGGGCAGCACCGACAAGACCTCGATACTCGCGTCTTTCGGCTACCTGAACGATGAGGGCATAGCCTATAATTCCGACATGGAACGATACACCGCCCGCGCCCGTTTCGACTACGACGCCATTTCATGGCTCAAAATAGGCGTAAACGCGAACTATTCCCATTTTCGCTACAACTCAATCACGGACAGCGGTTCAAGCGCATCTTCCGGCAACGTTTTCGCGTATTCCTCCACGATTGGACCAATATATCCGCTCTACATCCGCGACGGACAGGGAAACATCCTCACTGACGCTAACGGAAACCTTCGCTACGACTACGGAAACGGGGACAACGTCGGAATGCAGCGCTCCCTTTTCCCGAATGGCAACGCGCTTTCTGATTCGCGTCTGAACAAGTCCGAGTCCGAGGGTAACGCCTTCAACGGCACGGGATATTTCGATATTAAGTTCCTCAAGGACTTCAAGTTCACCTTCAACGCCGGTGTCTCCCTCGACGAAACGCGTTCCACTGCGGTGATGAATCCCTACTACGGACAGTTTGCGAGCGAGAAGGGAATTGTCTCAAAGGGGCACAGCAGGCAGCTTGACCTGAATCTCCAGCAAATACTCAACTACACGAAGCAGCTTGGTGAGCACAACATCAACGTGATGCTCGGACACGAATACTACCAGTCCAAATACTACAACCTCTCCGCAAGCAAGAGCAACATGCTCACGCAGGCAAACGACGAACTCGCGGGCGCAATTGTAGATCGCCAGAGCGCGGACTCCTACAGGAGCGACTACTACAACGAAGGCTTCTTCACACGCGCGCAGTATGACTATGGCAACCGTTGGTTCTTCTCCGGCTCTTTCCGCCGCGATGCCTCCTCGCGCTTTCATCCGAAGCACCGTTGGGGCAACTTCTGGTCGCTCGGAGGGGCTTGGGTGCTCAACCGCGAGAATTTCATGGCCTCGACCGGTGACTGGCTCGACATCCTCAAGCTCAAGGCCTCGGTCGGCTCGCAGGGAAACGACAACATCGGAAACTTCCGCTACACCAACGTCTACTCAATCGAGAACGCCAACGGCAACGTTTCCACCGTGTTCAACTCCAAGGGTGCTGAGAATATCACCTGGGAAACCAATACGAACATAAACTTGGGACTTGAGTTCGGATTTCTCCGGGGACTCATTTCCGGAGGCCTCGAAGGCTTCATCCGCAACACCACGGACATGCTCCTCGCATTCCCTGTGGCTCCCTCCATGGGTTACTCTTCCTACTATGCCAACGTCGGTGACATGCGCAACGCCGGAGTGGAACTTGAACTCAACATTGCGCCGGTGCGCACGGAGAACGTGAACTGGAACATAAACCTGAATCTCACGCATCTGCAGAATAAGATCACGATGCTTCCTCAGGAACGCAAGACCAAGAAAGCCGAGGGTTACGAGGGATTTGTCAGCGGTTCCACCTTCTACGCTGAAGGGCTTCCGATGTACACCTTCTACATGAAGAAATATGCCGGCGTCAGCGATGACGGACGTTCGATGTGGTATATGGACAAGACCGATGAGTCCGGAAATACGGAACTTACCACGACAACGGACTACACCTCCGCCACCGACTATATCTGCGGCAACCCTATCCCGGATCTCTACGGCGGATTCGGAACGGACATCAGCTTCTATGGGTTCGACTTCAGCATTGCGTTCAATTATCAGATAGGAGGTCTTGCCTACGATTCCGGTTATGCCGAGTCTATGTATTCCCCGGCCAACAAGTCCACAGGAATGAACTGGCACAAGGATATACTCAAGGCATGGACGAGTGAGAATCACACGGACATCCCTCGCCTCCAGTATGAGGACCAGAACCAGAACGGCTCTTCTGACCGTTTCCTCACTGACGCAAGCTACCTGAATCTCCAGAACATCAATTTCGGCTACACAATTCCGGCGAAGTTCACTCGGAAGATGAAGATTGAGAAGATTCGCCTCTACCTCGCATGCGAGAATGTCTGGTACTGGTCACGGCGTCAGGGCTTCGACCCACGTTACTCCTATTCCGGCTCGACCTCACAGGCCACCTATTCTCCGGTGAGGACAATTTCCGGCGGTCTTACGATTCAATTCTAAAATGATGAAGATGAAACATATAGTTAAAATATCCCTGGCACCTCTTGCTGCGGTCGCTCTTCTTGTCGGTTGCATCAAAGAGGCGACGCTCACTTCCGGAGCGCTTGAGAGCCAGACCACGCTTGAGACCAACATCGAGGGCATCCCGGCAGCTCTCGTGCAGGCCGGCTCTACCGGCTACAACAACCCTTGGGACTTCTCGCTTCCTGCCATCCATCTCGCCACCGAGTCGATGACCGGAGACCTCGTGGTTGCCGGAAACGCCGGCTACGACTGGTTCTCGCAGTGGGGCAGCAATGTCGCCCTCGGTTCCGAGTATGCCGTGGGAGCGCTCACGTGGAACAACTACTACAAGTGGATTATGTCAGCCAACAATGTCATAGGAATCATATCCGGCACGGACATCTCGGACCTCGACGCCACGCAGCGCAAGTATCTTGGTTTCGCCTACACCTACAGGGCGATGTTCTATTTCGATCTCGTCCGTCTCTATGAGTTCAAGAAGAACAACTACACGCAGGGCGACAATGTCCTTGGACTCGGTGTCCCTGTCGTTCTTCCCGGAACTACCGAGGCGCAGGCGAAGAACAACCCCCGCGCCAAGGTGAGCGACATTTACGACGAGGTCATATTCCCTGATCTTGACAATGCGGAGGCACTCCTTGCTGCCACCTCGACATCCGACAAGTATTCGATAAGCCTTGCCGTGGTCTACGGTCTCAAGGCGCGGGCATTTCTCGAACGCGCAACGTCCATTGAGGAGGATAAGGGAGACGGGGCTGAAGACCTTTACAGAAGTGCCGCCGAATATGCCCGCAAGGCTATCACCGCCAGCGGATGCACTCCTCTCACGCAGGCGCAGTGGGAAGACCCGAAGACCGGATTCAATAGCGCAACTTCCAACAACTCATGGATTTGGGGACTCGCACTCCCGTCCGAAAGCGTTGCGAACCTGCTCTGCTTCACCGCGCACATGAGCACGGAGAACTCCTGGAGCGCATACGGCTACGATGTCTGCCGCTCAATCAACCGCAACCTCTACAACAGCATCAGCGACTACGACTTCCGTAAGCACTCCTGGCTCAATCCGGACCGCAGCGTCTATGACTATCAGAGCTGCCGCGAGGATGGCAAGACCTATTTCAAGGAAAAACTCAAGGACTACGCCAACATCAAGTTCCGTCCGGCGCAGGGCAACTACAAAGAGTACAAGGTTGGCGGTGCTGCCGACCACTGCCTGATGCGCGTGGAGGAAATGTACTTCATCGAGGCCGAGGCAAAGGCACACGCTAACCTCAGTGAAGGAATACGTCTGCTCAACGAATATATGAACAGCTACAGGATGATCGGAGACGTGAAGTACGACTGCACTGCAAAGGCATCGTCGCTCTCCGCATTCACGAACGAATTGATACTCCAGAAGAGAATAGAGTTCTGGGGCGAGGGTATCGTGATGTTTGACATGAAGCGTCTGAACATATCTTCGAAGAGGGGATATGTCGGAACGAACGCATCGGCTTCCTACCGGCTGAACTGCGACGGGCGTGCACCTTATTGGAACTTCGTAATCTCACGCGGAGAGGTGCAGAACAATCCTGCCGTGGAAGGATACAACAATCCTGACCCGTCCGACAAGGTCGCGCTGTGGAATAATTGATAATGAAAGAGATATGAAAAGAACAGGATATATATTTTCTGTGGCGCTGCTCCTTGCGGGGGTGGCCGCCTGTACGCAGGAAAACCTCTATGAGCAGGGTGCCGCGGAACTGGACGGGAGCTACGGCGTGTACTTCCCGACGCAGACATCTGCCACCGTTCTGGAGCTTGATCCGCTTGAAAAAAAGAATGTGACCTATCGCGTAAGCCGTGAGAATGCCCTTGACGCCATCACGGTTCCGATTAACGTGACCGCAAGCGAAGAGGGAATCTTCGCCGTCGAGCCTGTCGTGTTCGAGGCCGGGCAGAAGGACGCCACATTCAGGGTGGACTTCGATGCCGCCGAGATTGGCAAAACCTACAACTGCACGATAAGCATCGACGACCCGCGCTATGTCAGGCTTTACGGTCCAAAGTCCACGAGTCTCACGTTTTCCGTTGTGCGTGCCGCATGGAAGGCACTCAAGGCTCCGGATGGGAAGGCGGCAAAGGGAAAATGGCGCGACGATATTGTGGGTAACGTGTTCACTCTCAATACTTCCACATTCAACCGCAACCCTGAGCTGGAAGTCTCCATCTATGAGAGGGAGGACCAGCCCGGCTACTATAGGATGAAGGTCTATGGCGGCAGCGCTTTTCTTCAGGCTCTCGCAGGCGGTTCCGGTTCGGTGAAGATTGACGAGAATAGGGACGTGTGGACCTATGTTGACGCGCGTGACCCTGAGAAGGTATATCTTCCGCTCCAGTCCACAGGGCTCTCGTTCAGTTCCGATTACGGGATGTGCTCTTTCGGCTCGTATGTGCCGGAGAACTTCTCGCTTGACGCCACGGCCGCTCAGTATGGAAAGCTTAAGGACGGTGTGATAACCTTCCCGGCATCAAGCATAATGTTCACAATGGAGAGCATCACGGGCTACTATCAGGTCAACGTCAACGGCGCGACCCGGGTCGTGCTTCCCGGTTACACAGTCCCGGACTATACCGTCTCCCTCAGCAAGACCGAGCCGCTCAACGGTCAGGTTGACATCACGGCAAGATTCACCTCAGACGTGGCATCACTCAAATATGCCATCTTCGATGGTGTACTCGACGACGGCGCGGCCAGCATGAAAGCTCAGGAACTTGAGGCCGACCCTTCACAGTTCGAGGGGGCAATCACCGAAAGCGCAAAGATGACAGTTCAGCAGGGCAAGACAGGAAAATACACTTTCATCGGCTGTGCCTACGACAAGGAAGGGAATATGCGTGACTACGCCTACATCGTCTTTGGATATGTCGCCAAGGGCGACGCCCGCCCGGTGAACCTCACCGTAGGGCTTGAAGCCACGAATGAATATGCCGGGCTCGGAATAACCCCTGACAATTCGGGACGTTTCTACGCCTATGGCGATGAAGTCGAATCCTTCACGTACGGACTCTACAAAAAGTCCGCAATCGCGGGTTACAGCCTCAGCTCCCTCCTCGAAGAGAGCGGGACGTCGTTCACGGCGGAACAGTTGGAGAGCATCAACTCAAAGTATTTCAGCAGGATGGTAACCGGCCTTAACGGTGACACCACCTACCGGCTCGTCCTCCGTGCAAGCAACGGCTACACGACAAGGCTCTGGTACATTGACTACACGACCACCGGCACATTCAACCCTGGAATTGAGACCGATTGGCGCTACCGCGACTTTCTCGACGAGCAGCCTTCAAGTTCCGAACTCAAATCGAAGGTGTGGAACTACTATGCGGTCAACCTCATGGACAGCGAACCGACACGACGCTACATAGGAAAAGTAAGGTTCAGCGACGATGAAGACTATCCTGACGATGAACAGACAGCCCTCTCAGTCACCGGTCTCACCGGCATCACCTACGACAGCGGCGGCTCGCTCTCGGCAATCTCAATTCTTGAGTCTCCTGTGACCAAGGGCTACAACGGTGCCTTCGTCCTCTATGTGGACGGCAGTAGCTACACAGGCACAAAGAACGGAGAGTCCATCTTCACCGGTTATGTCGCTGACGAGAGCAACTCTGTCTATGCCGGCTACGGATTCTTCTTCGGAGCAGTCGCAGACGGCTACATCTACGGAGTTCCTTCTCCGGCTATGGCATCCCAGGGCATCACCTATCGCTACCTCTACACGGCATCGTCCAGCGCGGCCTACAGCATCATGACACAGATGCTGCTCGTCGACCCGGACAAGGATATGGGTGGCATTTCAGACTCATCCACAGAAGCGCTCGCTGCAGAGAAAACATCAGTTCTCGGCCGAATCTCCAGCGCTGCACCGAGAAATTATGTCGAACTCCCGGAGTATTCCGAGCCTGTTCACGAGGCTCCTGTCAATCTTGCGAGGACACTCATCCCTGCATCCGCCCCTGAATTCGGACGGGCGGACGGGCTTGAAATCGTCGCTGTCGAGCCGGCGGATGGCGGCAGCGACGTGACATACACGCTTGCCGGTGCTCCACAGCTGCTTAATCTTTAAGGAATATGATGATTATGAACAAGAAAAATATATCCATACTTTTGGCAGCCGTGCTTTTGGCATCCTGCACATCGGAGAGCCTGTCCGTTGATGAAAGCGGCCCTTCGGCACCTGCTTCGGACAAGGTCTGCAACGCTCCGCAGGAGGACGGGGACAATGTGCTGATTGTCAAATTCGACGAGAGTGCCGTGGAGGCAGTTGAGAACCATGCTCTCACACGCTCCGGCGAGGCTTCGGCGTCCGGCATCGCATCGGTCGATAATATTCTCTCATCTCTTGAACTCACCGTAATGGAAAGGGTGTTCCCAAAGGGGCGCGACAATGAGGCTGCGACACGGGCTGCCGGGCTTCACAGATGGTATCTTCTGCATTTTGCCCCAACCCAGGACCTGAAGGAGGCAGCGGAAAGCCTTGCCGGTGTCGCTGAAATAGACAAGATTCAGTACAGCGCAAGACTTCAAAAGGCTTCCGACGGAAAGGTCTGGCCGTTCAAGGGCGGCGCCGCCCTCACCAAGTCGATGGTCAGCTTCCCGTTCAATGACCCGGACGGATTCTGGCAGTGGCACTACATCAATAATGCGGACCAGGCTGTCGGAACTGCCGCGAGGGCAGGAGCCGACATCAATGTGGCCGATGCCTGGAAACTTACGGCCGGTGATCCCCGCGTGATTGTGGCGGTACTCGACGAGGGCGTGAAATACACCCATCCGGACCTTGCCGCGAATATGTGGACAAATCCGAACGAGACTGACGGTGACGGCGTTGACAATGACGGCAACGGCTATGTTGACGATCTCTACGGCTACAACTTCGTTGACAATGGCCCGATAACCTGGGACAAGTCCTACACTCAAGGCGGTAAGGAATACTCCGACAGTGGACACGGGACTCATGTTGCCGGAACTATTGCCGCAGTCAATAACAACGGCATCGGCGTGGGCGGAATCGCCGGCGGAACAGGCAGCGGTGACGGCGTGAGGATTATGTCCTGCCAGATTTTCTCCGCAAGCATCTCCGCAACGGACTACGCCACGAGCCGTGCCATCAAGTATGCCGCGGATAATGGTGCCTGCATACTCCAGTGCTCCTACGGATACACCGGGACAGACATAACTTCCGACGCTGACTTCTATCAGAAGGCACCACTTCTCTGTGAGGCTCTTGATTATTTCATTTCCAAGAGCAACTGTGACGCCCTTGACGGAGGTCTTGCAATCTATGCGGCCGGCAACGATGCCCAGAACCGCTCCAACTATCCGGGCGGCTACGGTGAGTGCATTTCCGTCACGGCAATCGGCCCCGACGCCCTTCCTGCCTACTACACCTGCTATGGCTACGGCTGCAACATTGCGGCTCCGGGAGGTGAGACGGGCGGTTTCACCGGTGGCGAGCGCGCAGGAGTGCTCTCCACAGTCTGCTCAGAGCTTCCGGACAGCGACGGCGAGGATTACGGCTACATGCAGGGCACCTCAATGGCCTGCCCTCATGTCACCGGAGTTGCCGCTCTCGGACTTTCCTATGCGCTCAAGACCGGCAAGAAGTTCACCCGCAGCGAGTTCACCTCAATGCTTCTCACTTCCGTGAACGACATAGAGTCACGCTTCAGCGGCACAAAGACCACACTTGCCACAATAAACCTCGAAGACTACACCGGTGGGCGCATGGGCACCGGACTCGTTGACGCCACGCGCCTGCTCATGCAGGTTGAGGGCACTCCATGCATCGTTGTGCCGACAGGCAGCCTCCAGCTCATAGCCCTCGACACCCATTTCGGAGGCTCGGCCCAAAACCTCACCTACACAGACGTGAAGATGTTCGACAATGACATCAAGCGTCTCGGGATGCCAGAGGCTCCTTCTATGTACAACGGCAAACTGATGATAAAGTGTACCAAGGCGGGAAATGCCCGCATCACCATAAAGGCAATCGCCGGCGGGGACAGGATTAACAACGGTCTGATGATGGGCGGAATGGAAATCACCAAGGAATTCTACATCATTGCCCGCGAGGGAACCGCATCTAACGGCGGCTGGCTATAACATTCAAATGACTATGAACATGAAAAGATACATCGCATTTATCTTCGCGGTCATTCTCGCGCTCCCGCTGACGTTCTCCTGCAAAAAAGATTCGACTCCGGACATAGCGACCGGAGCTACAGGTCAGTGGCACCTGACATCCTGGAACGGCAAGGCCCCGAAAGGCTTTGACATCTGGATGGAACTGCTCCCGGACGGGACGTGTACCATCTGGCAGAAGACGGTGACCTCGACATACACCCGTCTCGACGGGACATTTTCAGTGTCCGGCAATGTCCTCTCCGGCGTATATTCTGACGGCATTCCGTGGAACTGTGACTATGAGTATTCTCTTCCGGAGACAGGCACCCGGCTTGTTCTCATATCTCTCAACGGTGAGTCCGTAACGAGCATATATACACGGGAAGAAATCCCGGAGTCTGTCAGAACCCCGCTGTTCTCGAAGGCATCGGCAAACGAGTCCGACATATTCCGTTTTCTATAAAAATATAAGGGTAATAGACTATGAATCTGAAGAATACGATATTATGTACCCTCGCTTCGGCGACATTGCTCATCATCGGTGGATGTGAGAAGGAGGGGGCCGGCAGCGCTTCCGAGTTTGGAATAAGGCTTGTCGCTGACAGTGAACTCTGCGAAGTTGAGATACCTGCGACAGCGAAGGCTGACGAGACCGTTTCCGTGACCGTGAATGTGAAAAAAGAGAATCATCATATCTCTTCCGTTACTGTGAACGGGGTCAAGAGTACGAAGGTTTCGGGCAATGAGGACGGCACGCAGGGAGTGTTCAGCTTCACGATGCCGGCAAAGGACGTCGTTGTTGCGGCTATCGTGGTTGAGAACCAGCCAAACGCCTACCCGATCAGCTACACCGCTGACCCGGACTACTTCAACGTCGATGTGGTTGAGCTCGGTCCTGCCGGAGAAAAGGTTGAGGTGATGGTCACGATGACCGACATTACGAGAAAAATGGCATCCGTGACTTTCAACGGGGAGGAATGTGAGCTTGAGTCTGTCTCTGAGGCCGATTCCCGCTACATTTTCTCCTTCACAATGCCGGAGGCTCCGGTCGTCCTCGGCTTTACCGTCGAGAAGGATATGCACATAATCACTCCTAAAAATGACGAGCATTCCTACATCACCATGTACAACTGCAGCAGTGACTGGGACGCTCCGGAGGAGGAACGTGTCTATGACGAGATTTACGGACTTCTCGTGAAGTTCATGTGGGGCGGCGATCTCGGCTATAAGGCTAAACTCAAGGTTACGTCCGACAGCGGGATTAACATTGACTATTATTGGACGGACGAGGATGCGGATTTCGGGGAGTGCTGGTATTTCGTGATGCCGGATGAGAACGTAACGATTTCCGTAGAGGCAACAGAAATCACGGATTACATCGGTAAGCCTTTCGCCGGAGATTATGTGGGCTACCGCATAAAGGCCGGTGAGAACAACCGTCTCTATACACCTGCCGCTCCGGAACTTACGCTGAAGATGAATGGAAACACGTCATTCTTCTTCAAGACTACGGACGATATGGCGTATGACTTCGACGGATGCTATTATTTCAATGAGGACCTGAATACGTTCAGATATCTCCCTGAATATGCCCTTGACTATTATCGTAAAAAGGATTTCGGCCTCAGCGGAACGTGGTTCGAGAACGGGGACGTCTTCCTCTACACCACTGACCTTCAGGTGCCTAAACCGGAACGCTCAAGGTATTATTTCGCAAGCCTCAGCCCGGACTTTACCTTTGCGGATGCCGCTGACGGTAACTATGGCTATGGTGGCAGCGGCGAGCACCATCTTGCTGAGATTACGCGCGGTGGCGAAAAGAGTTGGTACTTCTTCAGCCCGAGCGATTATCTGGCGTTGCCGGTTCGCCTCGTCTTCGAGAGCGGTTCTTCCATAACGGAGGCGTGCCGTGCTCTGGTTTACGACGGAGACACGCCTATTTATCGCTACGAGTGCTATTCAAGCGGTTATCCGCGCTTTGTCTCAAAGGGCAAGGAGGCCGGGACATACACATGCGCCGGTGCAGCTGACCTCGTCCTCGATGGATTCGGCAACGCTTCAGGGCTCGTTTCCGGGGCCTACAAATACGATAACGGCCTTGTGAAAGTGACTGTCGGCGAGAATGTCTATACATACGAAGTTGATTCTGTATCAAAGAAATATGTGCCTGTGACGGCTGAAGAATGGACCGGCTCTCACAAGTACAGCGTGTCAACGACAGGATACTACAAGAATGTCGAGTCTCCGGCTGTGCTCACCATCGACATCGACTCAAAAGAAAAGGGCAAGGCTCTCGTCACCCTGAACCTGAAAACGGACTGGGGAGACTACAAGGATGTGGTTTCAAGCCTTGTTTCCTATTCGTGGGATTCGGCGGTCGGAAAGATTGTTTTCTATGGCGTCCTTGCCGGAACTGCGGACGGCCGGAGCAGCGAAAGGATCAATGTAACCTTCAATGTTGCGGAGGATCTGAAATCGCTGTCATGGGACAATGATTTCTATCTTCGGGCGACATCCGGCGGAAACGATTCCTACTTGAACCTCCGCGGACTTGTGCTTGAATAGAGAAACCTTCAGAAAAACAAATGACTATGAAAAAGAAAGAATTTTATTTGACGTTGATGGCGCTCTCTCTCGCGCTCCTCTCTCCGTCCTGCACAAAGGATGGGGGTGAGGCGACTCCGGGAGGCTCTGTCGAACATCCGGAAGAACCGGTAAATCCGCCGGCTTCGGATGAATGGGAATTTGATGAGGATAAGGCGGAGACGTTTGTCTTCACTCAGGCCGAAGCTCAGTACATCGGAGATGACATCGGGGAAGGCGCTTCCGACCATTGGATTGTGACGCTCACCGGAGCCGCAGGTGGCGAGGAACTTGTCCTCGAACTGAATGCTGCCTTCAATGAGAAGCAGGAAGCCGACTTGTCGCTGCTCAATGCATCCTACAGGACCCAGTCTTCAGCTTCTGACTATTCCGCCGGAACATTCGGTCCGGGAGAAAGCTACAGACTGGATGCTCCGAACGAACCTCAGTACGTCCCGCAGGGCACATGGCTCAGGCTTGGTGAGAAGGGCTCGATTGACTATCTGTATATGGGCTCAATCGAGGTCAGCGAGACTGGCATCAGCGGAATACTTGTCGGGGACATGTTCCGGAAGAGAAACTTCCGCTATGAAGGTACGATTGACATTGTTCCGATTCAGACTCACCGCATTCCGAACTCGACTATAGGCTCAGATGTCGCTTTTGACAGTTCGCATTTCACTTCGGTTTCCGTTGAGGATCTCGGAGACTCATTTGTTGCCGGCACTGGCACCTACAAGGCTTTCAAGGTCAAGGCCACGTCTGGAAATGTGAAACTCAGCAGAAAGGGATATGACTACTATTTCGACGGTACGGGTGACTTCGTACAGATTTATCTGTTCGTGTCTCCGGATGCGTCCGCCGCTGCCGTGCCGGAAGGGGAATATACTGCGGTGGAGCTCGGTGAGCATGGAGGTCCGATCAAGGGCGACCTGCTCCCGTTCCGTTATTGGCCTGGCATGCCGGATCAGTTCTCCGACTTTACGGGCAGCTGGTACATTAGCGTCAAGAACGGCAAATGGGACAAGTATGCACGCCTTGCAGGGGGCTCTGTCAAGGTTTCTGTCGGAACGGACGGCAAGCGTGTGCTTACATTTGATATGACTGACTGCAATGAACCGGCAAACAAGGTTTCCGGAAATATCGCTCTTGACAAATAAAGAAACCTTCAAAACTCTATAACCATGAAATTTACAAATTTTACAACTCTTGCCCTTGCGGCGGTTCTCACACTTGCGTCATGCGGCAAGGAAAACACGGACTTCGAAAATAAGACTCCCGGAGACGGAAACACGGAGGAACCGCTTCCGGCTGTCAGAAAAAACTGCATTGTGGAAAACGGCGTCGAATCAGAAATCGGTACGACTTTCGTCCGTTTTCTGAGCAACAGGCTCTGCTTTGTCGTCTCTTTCGACAAGATGGATGATATGGGGGACCTTCCGCAGCATGACAACTATACGGTCTCCGTGCTCCCGACACTGCTCGGGACCGAGTTTGACCTCAAGTCCGAGACGACTACATATTCTGTGACAAGATATTCTGCAAAAGAGGAAGACTACGACATCTATGTTTCGCCTTATAACATTGACGAGACACGCTCAGGCACCTGCCGCGTCGTTCTTGATGAGACGAAGAAATATGCCGTGCTCGATCTTTCGCTTACGCAAGAGGATGGCACTACGATCTCTGTCTACGACAGTCTCGCCTGCGACCTTGTGCTTCCTTCGGCATCGGTAAAAAACTATTACTGGAGTAAGGTTGGCGGCGTTGAGGCTAAGAAACCGATTAATTCCGCCTTCTATCAGAAGTCGGACAATGGCTATGTCAACATCTATCTCACTCCCGGTGCCATTGACTATTTTGACGAGCTTGATGCCACAACCTCATATGTCTGCCTTTCAGTGCTTGACGGCAAGATGCCTGTGGGCGAGCAGAACATCCAGACGACAACAGCTCAGTTCGTACTCTTGTACAGGACTCAGGAAGGAGACTACATTCAGAATCCTCTGACAGTGCAGCTCTACAATGACGATAATTTCGGTCGCGGCATTGACAACTACACCGGCACTTTCTCCGTTGCCAAGGGGGAGAAGGAAGGAGAGTACTCCGTCTCGATAAATGTTTCCGGAGAGGTCGGGCTTGACATCCTCTTCAACGGAGTCTGCAAGTCTTCGGAAATAACCCGTCAGATTCCTAATGAATTTGTCTACAATAAGAAAGCTACCAAGATTAATTCCGTCATCGTCGACAAGATCTCGTTGAATACTGTTGATGTCTGGCTCACGGGCGAATCCGGAGTGACAGACTTCGACGGGATGCAGAAGACCGATTGTGTCCATATTGCAGGTTTCCCTTCCACAAAGGTCGGTTCCGCTGAAAATGAGTCTCCTTGGGGATTCTCTTTGAGCGAAAGCCTTATGGTAATGTATGCCGGCAACACGTGGAACTATGCCAACGGCGACAGCGGCACTGTGACGATTACCGACCTCGGGGATGATAGTTACTACATAAAGTTCTTGAACTACGCCGACTTCAGCCTCGAATGGCGGGGAAAGGCGACGGTCGTGTCTGAAGTTGAATTTTGAAAAAGGAAAATATGAAAAAAACTGTCTTGACAATGTGTGCGGCAGCACTCTTTTTTGCAGTTTCCTGCAGTGACGCGGACAAGGCTGCTCCGGACTCGCCTGAAGCAGAACCGACCCCTGCACCAACGGTCCCGACATACGAGAAACTCGGTTCATATATGTTCGGAGAAAAGGAATATGGCATTTATTCCGCATACTTCAGCGTCAATGAATACAATGAGATTCTGATGTTCTCTCCGTTTCGTCCGGATGACAAGAAAACTACGTCCCTCCAAGTGGCTGTGCACAAGGAACTTGACGGAAATACTCTTGATGTGGCGGAGTTCACCCAGAATTACGACTATTTCCTCCGCTACGAGTCTCCGGTATTTCTCTATCCCGAAAACATTGCCCCTCAAAGCGGCACCATATTCGTCAAACGGGTCGGAGAGGACGAGTTTGATGTCAATATTGACGTAGTGTTCAAGGATGGTACACCTTTGAAACTCAAATACAACGGTGAGTTTTCGGAAAGTTCCGCATCCGAAGTGGAATAGTGTATTCTCTAAAATATTGGTCTTACGGCAGTCTCCATTTTCCGAGGCTGCCGTTTTTGGGAATATTCAACAGAAAAAACTTCAAAAGAAAAACTTTTGCGGCAGAAATTTTGCAGGTTCAAAATTAATCCTTATATTTGCCATATAATTTTGAATAATTCAAAAGTAAGAATTGTAAAAAACTTTAAGTTAAACGATTAAATATTAATGGCTATGATTAAGAAATTCAGATGTATGGTGTGCGGTTACGTTTATGAAGGAACTGAACCGCCTGCAGAGTGCCCTCTTTGCCACGCAAAGTCAGACAAGTTCGTTGAAGTGAAGGAAGAGGAAGGAGTGATGTCTTGGGCTTGCGAGCACGAACTTGGAGTTGCAAAGGGAGTTGATCCGGAGATTCTTGAGGGGCTTCGCGCTCATTTCGCAGGCGAGTGCTCCGAAGTGGGAATGTATCTTGCGATGAGCCGTCAGGCCGACAGGGAAGGTTATCCTGAGATTGCCGATGCCTTCAAGAGGTATGCCTTCGAGGAGGCAGAGCATGCTGCAAAGTTCGCCGAACTTCTCGGAGAGTGCGTTTGGGACACAAAGACCAACGTTCAGAAGAGAATGCTTGCCGAGCAGGGTGCATGCGAGGATAAGTTCCGCATCGCTAAGCTTGCCAAGGCTCAGAACCTCGACGCCATCCATGACACAGTTCACGAGATGGCACGCGACGAGGCCCGTCACGGTGCTGGTTTCCAGGGACTCTGGAAGAAATATTTCCAGAAATAATCCTTTCTGAATAGAGATTTTCCGATTTCATAAAAGGATTTTTCGCTTTTCATAAAAGGATTTTTCGCAGTAGATTGTTAACTTTGTCCTCCGTGGGTCGTTTGGACTCGCGGAGGATTCTTGTATCCACGAATTTGTACATGACCATAAAGACATGAATAACACATCACATCATGGCAAAACCAAAGCATCAGATAATCACGGTAGGTAAGGATTTGGATTCTATATATCTCGGAATCAAGGAGTTCGCTCCCGACGTCATACATCTTGTGGCGACGAAGGAAACTAAGGGCACGTATAGGGATATGCTCCGTCTCATATCTCCGAAAATCAAGGTCTACGAATATGTTGTGGGCCCTTACGATGTCGAGGGGATTATGCGCGTCTGCGGCGAAATTCAGGAGGCCAACCGCGACTGTGAGTTCATCTATAACCTTTCGGAGGGTACGAAGATTATGGCGATGGCGGCAGGAAAGGTGGCGATGGAGTTTGGTGAGAGGGGAATCTACATCACTCAGGACGGTTACTGGATTGACACTTTCGACTACCGCCGTAACCCTCTGACTCAGTCCATCAGTAATGCCGAGTATATGAAACTCTATGGCAACAGCGTGCGGGAGTTTGAGGATGTGGGGAAGATGAAGCCGTTGGATGTGAACACGGCCTACTATGCCAAGAAGTTCATAGAGAGGCACTTTGATGTTTATTCTGAAGCGAAGAGATGGTTCCGCGCCCTGCCTGAGTCCAAGCGCGGGAAGTATTTCGCGGGCAGGTTGCGCTGCGGCTATCATATAGAGACAGAAGGTGGTACGCTGACCATTTACAAGGGTGTCGACGTGCTGTTCGACTCGGCCTGCAAGCGGAGTTGTGAGATTATGTTCATCGGGCGCTGGTGGGAGATAATCGTTGCGGATGTTGTTTCCAGGTGGGACAGGGAACGCGGAGGCGAGTCGGGACACGGCATCTGGAGAGACGTGATTTTCAATGATGTGGAGAAGAATTCTGTGAAGAATGAGGTGGATCTGCTGGTGAATGACAAGCAGAGGCTGTTGCTCATTGAGTGCAAGTCGGGCGAGGTGCTTTCGGCAGACATTTTCAAGATTGACGGAGTCCGGGAGACCTACGGAGGCACGGTTTCTAAAGCAATTCTGGTTAGCTATCTGCCTCTGAGCAAGTCGATTGTGGAGAAGTGTGAGGATTTGGGGATATACTGGTTCGCGCCGAAGGACATGGCCTCGCGAGTGGGGCATATCAATCTGCTGCCCGAGTGGCTGGACGAGGTTGTGGCCCGGCACGAATTGTAGGAGTTACGGCTTCAGTTTTTTTGTGCTTGTGAAACGGTTTTGCACAAGGAGGGATTATCTTTGCAGTGTTTGAAAAAACACATTGATGATATAAAAACTAAAATATGACACCTTTCTTAAGACAGGTCGCGGAACATTATTTTTCGGACGAGGATTTCTCGCGCTTGACATTCATATTCCCGAACCGGCGTTCATCGGCGTTTTTTCGGAAGCACGTCTGTGCCTGTGCTGCCTCTGCGGGGAGGGCTTCTCTGATGCCGGATTGTCTCACCATCAACGACTTCTTCGCCTCACTCACTCCGGTGCGCTCTTGCAGCAGGGTGATTCAACTGGTGCGGCTCTACGACTGCTACAAATCTCTCTACCCCGGGGCGGAACCACTGGACGATTTCATCTGTTGGGGCGATGTCCTGCTGGGCGACTTCAACGATGTGGACAAATATCTTGTGGACCCGCGTCAGCTATTCACTAATGTTTCGGATTTGAAGTCCATTGAGGACGATTTCAGCTACCTTACGGAGGCGCAGCGTGAGGCAATTCATTCTTTTCTGTCGCACTTCCGAGCGGAGACGCCCAATGAGAAGGCCACAGCGGGAAAGGTTTCTTCGGGCAGAGAGTCGGCGGATGGTGACCGTTCAATTAAACTTAACTTCTTGAAAATATGGAATATACTGCTTCCGTTATATGAGTCGTTCAACGCCGTCCTTCGCAGCGAGGAGATGGCTTATGAGGGGATGATTTATAGGGATGTGGCATCGTTGCCGGACTATGTGCGTGAGGCTTTGGAAGGCAGAAAATTCGTGTTTGTGGGACTTAATGCCTTGAACGAGTGTGAGAAAAAACTGCTGAGGCATCTTCGTAATTCCGGACAGGCGGAATTCTGCTGGGACTGGTCAAGCGAATGGATACGCGACCCTGAGAATCGGGCCTCGTTCTTTATGGCGGTGAATGTCAGCGAGTTTCCACAGGCTTTCCGTCCCGATGCCGAAGGACTGGGGACTCCGGAGTTCAATGTGGTGAGCGTGCCTTCGTCAATCGGACAGGCAAAGCAGCTTCCTTATATACTGGGCCGGCTCGGGCTGAGCCACTCGGCGGCTTCTACAAAATGTGGCGCCTCATCGGGGAGTCCGGCTGCTGATGGGAAATGCGGCGACCTTTCTTCGGAATGTGCGATTGTCCTTCCGGACGAGGAACTGTTGTTGCCGGTGCTCAATTCGATTCCGGACGACATCCGGGACATAAACGTCACGATGGGCTATCCGATGAAGGGTAGTGACCTTTGCGTGCTTATGGGGGCTCTTTCCTGTGCGCAGATGAATGCGCTTGTTCGCGAGCGCAAGACCTATTTCTATCATAGGTATGTTCGCAGCGTATTGTCCAACAGTATATTCCGCAAAATTGCCAATGAGGAGGACAACGCCGTCTGCTCAGCTGTATTGAACGGCCGGCGCAGCTATATCGAGGTTGCTGACTTCGCCAGTTCGCCGCTGCTCTCACTTTTCTTCACTCCTCTTCCGGGCAATCTCCTGGAGGCTTCGGCAGAGACTGTCCGCTTGTTTGCGGACTACCAGAAGACCGTGCTGAGCCGCGTGGGCGCCCTTCTTGTGGAGAACGGACATTCGGAACTTGACACAGACTTCGCCAAGGACTACTACAAGGCTGTCTGTATTCTCGGAGACATGAACCTTGAGATAAAGCCCGCCACCTACCTGCGACTGCTCGACCAGTTGCTCGCACCGGTCTCCGTGCCTTTCAATGGCGAACCTCTTAAGGGACTTCAGGTGATGGGACCGCTTGAGACTCGTGCTCTGGATTTCCGCAACCTCATAATCCTCAGTTGCAATGAGGGCACATTCCCGCGCAGGTCGTTCAGCTCGTCATTCATCCCGCCTGAGCTACGCAAAGGATTCGGGCTTCCGACCTACGAGTATCAGGACTCCGTCTGGGCCTACTATTTCTACCGCATGATTCAGCGCGCGGAGAATGTCTGGATGCTCTTCGATTCCCGCACCGAGGACATTAAGTCCGGCGAAGAGAGCCGCTACATAAAACAGTTGGCCTACCTTTTCGACGCTAAGATTCACCGCTATGTGACCTCTCCTGTTCGGGAGGATGAATACACGGAGCCGGAAATTGCCAAGACCCAGGCCGACCTTGACAGACTGCGCGACTTCAAGTTTTCCGCAACCGCGCTTCAGAACTATCTTGCCTGCCCTGCGAAGTTCTACTATGACAAGGTTCTGGGACTCAGTGACCTCGCAGAATCTGTCGATAATCTGGACGGAGGCACGCTCGGAACGGTGTTCCATGCCGTCATGCAGTGGATTTACGCGAAGCCTGGCACGCAGAAGGAGCCTGTCGGAAGGGTGGATGAGGCTTTTATCCGAAAGCGACTCTCCAAGGAATTTGCACCGGAACTTCACTCACGCATACGTCGGGAAATTTGCGAAGCAATCAAGTCCGTGGAGGTGCGTGGCAAGGACATCGTGCTGTGCAGCGTCATCGAGCAATATGTGCGCAGGACACTTGAATATGATCTCGAACTTATGAACTCGCGCGGACTCGACCATTTTACGGCGCTCGCCCTTGAGAAGAACCTGCCGTTTGAGTTCGAAGGAGCGGCGTTTGAAGGCTGCGTGTCCGGGGATACGGCTGCTCCGTCGCACAGAAAGTATGCCTTCAAGGGCTTCATAGACCGGCTCGACAGCTTTGACGATGGCACTGTCCGCGTGGTCGACTACAAGACAGGAAAGGTCTCCGACGATGAGGCAAAGGTCATGGGAGAGGAAGGGAACGACCCATCAAAGGCCTCTGCCATATTCGATTCCGTATTCGCCGAAGACAGCAGGGAACGTCCTAAGATTGCCCTCCAGTTCTTTATCTACAATCTTATGCTGACGCTGAATCCGGAGGGTCGTGCGCTTGTCGGCGGGCGGAAGGTGATGAATGAGGTCTATTCCGTTTCCGGACTTTTCAAGAACGAGCATTCGGAATACAGCCTGCCCCAGGATGTCATTGATAAGGCCTCGGATATGCTGAGGGGCTGTCTCGACGGCATCTTTGACATCGAAAAGAATCCGACGTTCCGAAGGACTGAGGATACGAGTGTATGTAATTATTGTGATTTTAGAATGATTTGCGGGAGATGATAACTGTTGCTAAGGCGTCGGCTGGGTCCGGCAAGACATACACGTTGGCGAAGACGTACATTTCTTTGCTTCTCAAGTCGAGGGATCCTTATGCCTACCGGCATATCCTCGCGGTGACATTCACAAACAAGGCGACCGGAGAGATGAAGGCCCGCATTCTCCGGGAACTCGACATTCTCGCGCACGCCCCGACGGAATCGGACTACTACAAAGATTTCGTTCCGGCTCTGTGTGCCGATGTGGAGCAGCTCCAGAAGCGTTGTAGTAGTCTTCTGAACGGCATCCTGCACGACTATAGCGCATTCTCGGTTTTCACAATCGACCGCTTTTTCCAACAGGTTCTGCGTTCATTCGCCCGTGAACTCGGTCAGTTCGACTCCTACCAGCTCGAACTCGACAAACCCTCCGTTGTGAGCGAATCCGTGGACCGAATGCTTGAAAATCTCTCCGACAAGGACAGCGCGATGATTGACTGGCTCAAGGAATCGGTGATGACCCAAATTTCCTCAAAGGGCTATTTTCAGCTGGAGTCTGCTCTCTATTCCGCAGCCAGCGATCTTCAGAGTCCTGAGTTTAAGTCATATATGTCCGAAAAGGGCATATCCGACCCGTCGAAAGTCTACTCCAAGGAAAATATGCGTTCGCTGCGTAAGGTATGCAATGAACTGATAGATAGATTTTCGCGCGATGTGAAAGCCGGTGCGGAGGTCCTGTTGGCGAAATTTGCTGCAGCCGGAGTCCATCCCTCCGAGACCACGAGAAAATTCGCCTGTGCCCTGAACGGCTATGCGTCTGTGACGGTACGGGATTCCATTAACCCTCCGAAACCCGGGTTCTGCGACAAAATCACTAATCGCGAGGCGATGTTCGCAAAGGCTAATGCCTCCAAGGCTGCCCTGCTGCCCTCTGACTTTGAAATCGCGGCACGGAACTTCATCGGGCTCTTTTTTGACTTTGCATCGTCCGCAACCTGCGACGAGGCTTCTTCCGCTGCAGAGTGCGGTGGCGCCTCTCCATATTACCGGGCCTACAGTACAGCGCTCCAGATTAGGGACATGATTTACGGATTCGGCATATCCCGCGAACTTTCGGAGGCTTTCAACGGCCTTCTCAAGGACCGCAATATCCTGTGTCTTGAGGATTCAAATGGTCTTCTCAACCGCATCATCGACGGCTCCGACGTGCCTTTTGTCTATGAGAAGACAGGCGTTCGCTATGAGCATTTTCTTCTCGACGAGTTTCAGGACACCTCCGTGGTTCAGTGGGATAATTTTCGCCCACTGCTGCACGAGAGCGATTCCAACGGCAATGACAATCTCATCGTGGGCGACGTCAAGCAGAGCATCTACCGCTGGCGGCAGTCGGACTGGAATCTTCTCAACTCGGAGGTCGCAAAGGAGTTCCCGGACAGTCGCGAACTTCTTGGAAAGGACGGAAAACCGGCTCTTTCAACCAATTACAGAACGGAAGAGAATATTGTGGAGTTTAACGACCTCTTCTTTGAATTTCTGCGTGACCGCCTCGCCGGGGACTTCAAGGCCACCGGTGGGGAAGATGTCGGGAAAATCATTTCTGGCATCTATTCCGATGTACGTCAGGCGGCAGCCCGCAAGGGGAAACTCGGTGAGGTGAGGCTTTGTTTCGCGTCTTCCAAAGGCGGCAAGTCCGGAGGCGCAGGAGATGGCAATGGCGCGGAAAAAATGGACAAGGTGCTGGAGAGGACCATGCAGCAGGTCATTGAACTTCATGATGATAAGGGGGTGGGATATGGGGACATCGCCGTCATCGTCCGCAACAACGCCCCTGGAGAACGGATTGCCAATGCGCTGATGGATAGGGGAGTACCGGTGATTTCGGATGACTCTCTTACGGTGAACAACTCTATTGTCGTCCGCCGTCTTGTCTCAGTGCTCTCTTCTGTGGAGAACCCGGAGAATAAGGCTTCTGGCTATCTCGCCGCCTCTCTCGGCTTCCATGCTGTCGGGCAGTCGTCCCTCATCGACCTTGCAGAGGACATAATCCGCAGCATGCGGGAAAATGACGCCCACCTTGTGGAATCCCATGCTCTCTACATTCAGGCTTTTATGGACTGGATGCAGTCCTGGGTGTCCCGAAACGGCAACCAGCTCAAGGAATTCCTCCGCGCATGGGACGAGAAAAATGCCGCTTCTCCGGTCAAGATTGCATCCCCCGCATCCACGGACGCCGTTCGCATAATCACGATACACAAGTCCAAAGGACTGGAGTTTCCCTACATCATAATTCCATATTTCGAGGACATAAAGTTCTTCCGTTCTGGAAATGTATGGGCCGAACCGTCTGTTCCTTCCTCTTCCGAGAATAAGGCGGTCATGGATTTCGACAATGCCATAAAGGAAGGCATCTTCAAGCCTATGATTTCTTCCGCCAGCGCCCAGACCTATTTCGCCCCTGTCTATAACCGCGAAAGGCTATATCAGTGCATTGATGCACTGAATCTTATGTATGTCGCGATGACCCGTCCGTCCCGAGGCCTGCACATCATCTGCGGAGGCACTTCATCCGCTTTCAACAAGGAGGGCACCATAAATACAGCTTCCGATGCCCTTATGGCCTTTGCACTTGAACACTCCGGCAATATCTCCGGACTTGATGGCTCGGTGGACTCCAGCGGTGAAACTGCCCATGCTGCAGGAGCATCCGGGACTATCAATTTCGCCGTCGCTGAGTCCGACTGGGGCGTCGACTATATCGCCGGAAAGTTCTGTGGAGATTCCGACCTCGAATTTCGCAATGCAGGCAAAAAGGCCAAGGCCTACCGCAAGGACTTCTCTCAGAGCGTCCTCCAAAGCGGCTATCCTTCCTTTACTACAGACTCCTCGCGTCTTCGCATAGACCACGACGCTGCCGACTTCTTCTCGTCCGACGGCACCGTAGGCCCCGATGCATCCCGCCGTCTCCGTGGTATAGTCCTTCACAACATCCTCTCCTCAGTGGTTGTTCCTGAAGACCTAAAACCCGCCATCGACAAAGCCGTCGACTCCGGCGAACTAACTGCCCTTCAAGCAGATGAGACCTTCAGTCTTCTCTCCCGTCGCATTCTCGACGCCCAGTCCCGCGGCTGGTTCAGCGAGTCGCCGGATGAAGTCCTCAACGAGCGTCCTCTCGCAACGGCAGAGGGTGAGTCCCTGCGCCCGGACCGCGTCAGCATCAGAAACGGCGAAGTCCTCATCATCGACTACAAATTCGGCCGCCCTCACCCTTCATATCTCGACCAGGTCCGCTCCTACATGGGAACTTACCGGGCCCTTGGCTACGCCACCGTTAGCGGCTACCTCTGGTTCGTTCCCGACGACAAAGTCTTTGAGGTTTTGGACGAATAATAAGCGTTCGCGCCAGTCTTGTCCTACAGCCCCTTGGAGTAAATAGTTTCTGAGGGTTCAAAATGGAGGATGCAAAGTTTTATCTTTTTTTATTTATGTGCAGCATAAGTCCTTTATAATGCGTTGTATATTAATTTAATGAATAATTAATGTTATACCTAAGTCATAGCTTGCGCAGCGTTTTTGCACAGTCGAATAGTATCTTTGTCCCAACAAACGAAGATACAATGAAACTTATAGACTTTATGCAGGAGTTTCCCAATGAGGAAAGCTGCGAGAACAAGCTTAGGGAATACAGGGAGAAGCAGGGCGTTGTCTGTCCAAAGTGTGGCTGCACGGAGCACTATTGGAAGAAGGATAAGAAATGCTTCGAGTGCAAGGGCTGCCATTACCGCCAGAGCCTGAAGGCGAATACGGTAATGCACGGCAGCCAACTGCCACTGATGTACTGGTTCACGGCGATGCACCTGCTCACCTCGACGCGGAAGAGTTTCTCCGCATCGGAGCTCCAGCGTCAGCTGGGTCACAAGAACTATATGCCAATCTGGGCGATGCTTCATAAGCTTCGGAGTATCATGGGCAAGCGGGACGCGCAATACCAGGTGTGTGGGATAGTGGAGATGGACGAGGGGTTCTTCTCCACCGAGACCCCAGAGGGCAAGAAGGACGAGCCGCAGAAACGCGGGCGCGGAAGCCAGAAGAAAACTGCGGTCCTCGTCCTGGCCGAGACCTCCGATGGGACTCCGAAGAAAACCTCCGACAAGCCTACCGCAGTCAAGCACATCAAGATGCTCGTCATCAACGATCTCAAGTCGGAAACCATTGACGGAAAGGTGAGGATGTATGTCAATCCAAGTTCAACCATAACTTCTGACGATTCAACGTCATATACAAACATAAAGTCACTCGTAAGTAAACACGTGCATCAGGTCATAGAGCCAAAGCAGGTCGGTAAGATACTCCCGTGGGTTCATATCGCAATCAGCAACGCAAAACGGCTCCTGCTGGACGTCTATCACGACATCAGACCCGACTACCTTCAAAGCTATCTGAACGAGTTCTGCTACAAGTTCAACCGCAGGACATTCGGAGACAAACTCTTTGATAGGCTCGTGGTCGCTGCCTTGGCTTATAAAAACGAGTTTAGGTATAACATTGCGTAATCATTATAAAAAAAGATTCTATATAATTATGGAAGTTAAGAAGTCACCAAAAGCAAGTCTTGAAAACAAGAAATTGCTGTTCGTGGAAATCGGACTGGTAATTGCCCTGGCTGCCGTCTATATTGCGTTCAACTGGACGTCAAGGGATGCGCAGGTAAGCACGCTCGAAGCTGACAATCAGGTAGTTCAGGAGGAAGAAATCATCCCTATCACCCAGGAAACTCCTCCACCTCCACCTGAGGCGCCGAAGATTCCGGTACTCTCTGACCAGATCGACATCGTGGACGACGAAATCAAGATTGACAACGATTTCCTCTCGCTTGAGGACAATAGCGACATGGGAGTCGAGATTATGGACTACGTTGAAAACGTCCAGGAAGAAGTTGTCGAGGAAGAAGCAATTCCGTTCCAGCTCGTAGAGGAGAAACCTTCGTTCATGGGAGGTGATGCGAACCAGTTCTCAGTTTGGGTGAACAAGAGGTTGGTTTATCCTGAAATCGCAAAGGAAAATGGTGTTCAGGGACGTGTCACACTTCAGTTTACAGTGGAGAAAGACGGCTCAGTCACAAAGGTTAAAGTCCTCCGTGGCGTTGACCCGTCACTCGACAAGGAGGCGGTCAGAGTCGTTTCTATGTCGCCGAAGTGGACTCCGGGAAAGCAGCGTGACCGTGCGGTGCCGGTGACCTACACCTTCCCTGTCTACTTCCAGCTTCGTTAGTACGCTTACATAAATAAGCGGATAGCTGCGTTTCACTCGTCGTCAAAATCCTCACAACCATTTAGGTTGCTGCGGTTTTAACTCCTCGCAAGCCTTGCTCTCCATCTTATTTATGCAAGCTAAAACAATAAATAAGATAGGCTTGCCTTCCTCTTATTTATGCAAGCAAAACAATAAATAAGACAGGCTTGCTCGCCATCTTATTTATGCAGCTAAGACAAAAGAAGATAGTATAAAATAATGGCGATTGAATCTGATTCGGTCGCCATTATTTTTCGATAAAAATTAAATGGTTTTATGCTAAATTCAGAACCTATTATAATCAAGAAATATGTCGAGAAAGCCATATTTATCGGTGTCCTGAAACAGGGTGACGATGAGGCACAAGTGAACGAATATCTCGATGAACTCGAGTTTCTGGCCGAAACGGCGGGCGTAGAGGGCCGCGGACGCTTCGTTCAGAAGGTGGATAAGGCTGACCCGAGAACGTATATCAGAAGCGGCAAATTAGACGAAATAAAGCAGTTTATAGAGTCTAACGAGATTGACGTCGCGATATTCGACGATGAACTCTCCCCTACCCAGTTGAGAAACATAGAGCGGGAGCTGAATATAAAGATTCTCGACAGGACAAACCTCATCCTTGATATATTCGCGCAAAGAGCGAAGACTGCATACGCAAAAACACAGGTAGAACTCGCACAGTATCAATACCTTTTGCCACGGCTTACCCGTATGTGGACGCACCTCGAAAGGCAGAAGGGAGGAATCGGAATGAGGGGCCCGGGAGAGACACAGATCGAAACCGACCGGCGAATCATACAGGACAAAATTGCAAGACTAAAGGAACAGCTTAAGAAAATAGACAAACAGATGGCTTCGCAGCGAGGAAACAGGGGCTCGCTCGTGCGCATTGCGCTAGTTGGCTACACAAACGTGGGAAAGAGCACCCTTATGAACATGCTGGCAAAGAGCGACGTCTTCGCCGAAAACAAGCTGTTCGCAACGCTTGACACCACGGTCAGAAAGGTTGTCATAGAGAATGTCCCGTTCCTGCTCAGCGACACTGTCGGATTCATCAGAAAGCTGCCCACACAGCTCGTGGAGGCATTCAAGAGCACACTTGACGAGGTGAGGGAGGCTGACATACTCATGCATGTCGTGGACATATCCCACCCCAACCACGAGGAACACATACGCGTGGTCAATGAGACGCTCCGCGATATTGGAGCCATCAACAAGCCTATCTTCGTCGTCTTCAACAAGATTGACGCCTACCGCCACGAAGAATACGACGAGTTCTCGTTGGAGCCCAAAAAACCTGAGAACTACACGCTTGAAGAGTACAAGAACTCTTGGATTGCAAAAGAGAACACGCCCTGCATATTCATCTCGGCAAAGCAGAAAATCGGCATAGACAAACTCCGCTCCGACCTCTACAAGATGGTCGCTGAAATCCACGCAGGGCGCTACCCTTTCAACAATTTCTTGTGGTAAAAATCCAAATTTAGGCGAATGGCTGCGTTACGCCTCGTCGGCAATATACACAAAAGGCGGTCGGAAAAATCCGGCCGCCTTTGTCGTTTAAAATATCAGAAAAAACTACTCAATATTAAAGAGAGTACACTGCGATGCAACTTTAGTATAATCCATTGAAAAATAGAAAAGTGCGTCATGAGAGCCTGTAAACTTGACCTCATCTCCGCCTTTCGGTTTTGCCGTAAGGTTGGCTTCGTTGATTGACGCTGAAATAATCAGTGCCGACAGTCGGCAGGTGTATCGGCGCATGGATCTCGGTACGGGGAAAGACCTCGAAGAGTATGAAATCAACGGCAAGAAAATCCCCTTCCATCTCATTGATATCGTTGAGCCAGGAACGAAATACAATCTATTTGAATACCAGCGCGACTTTCTCGAAGCATATAACGACATTCGTTCGCGTGGAAAAAAAGTCGTGGCGTGTGGAGGTTCCGGACTTTATCTTGAGAGCGTTTTGCGCGGCTACCGTCTGAGTCCTGTTCCGCAGAATCCGCAGTTGCGCGAGGCCCTTGCCGACAAGAGTCTGCAAGAATTGACGGAGCTGCTTTCCTCTTATAAGCACTTGCACAACACGACCGATGTCGACACCGTTTCGAGAGCCATACGCGCCATCGAAATTGCCGACTATTATAAGAATACGCCTTTGGAAGACCGTCCTTTCCCCGAGTTGTCGAGCCTGACTATCGGACTTGACGTGAGTCGGGAAGTGCGTCGCGAGCGGATTACCAAGCGTCTTCGTGAACGTTTGGAACATGGGATGCTCGCAGAGGTGAAAGCGTTGCTCGATGAGGGTATTCAGCCCGAGGACTTGATTTATTACGGACTTGAATACAAATACCTGACGTTGCATCTGATTGGCAAACTGACCTTCGACGAAATGTTTCGTCAGCTGGAAATCGCCATACATCAGTTTGCAAAGCGTCAGATGACCTGGTTTAGAGGCA